>Ga0265338_10002269_pt1 | contig 29284 bp, 25 predicted proteins | sample 42126metaG_FD_193579 | JGI IMG/M metagenome (GOLD analysis project Ga0265338, IMG submission 193579) | Rhizosphere microbial communities from Carex aquatilis grown in University of Washington, Seatle, WA, United States - 4-21-26 metaG | ecosystem: Host-associated > Plants > Roots > Rhizosphere...
CCGACCCCGGTTCATCCACATATTCACCTCCGTCATCGTCAGCCGACTCCCCACCGTCCTCCCCATCCCCCGCACAATGAACCCTCAGAAACTCATGGATCATTTGTGCCACCCCCGCCTCATTCCCCTGTCCCGCCCTTTTGAACATATCACCTATTTTTGCTGCGATCATATGTACCTCCCTTGTTGATTCCAATAAAGCCTAAGTGATGCCAACGCGAAATCCTTAGGATCTTCAATAAAATCGCCCCCGCACCGTGCAAATCGCCGGAAACCCAGCCCCAAATGCAACACCCTGCCCACATCCCGCCACTCCTCCTCCCAAATCCCAACCCGCACTCGCCATACTTGACGTAACCCGCAACACGCAAACAGACCCGTGCTGCAACCTTCAACCTTCAGCCTTCAGAATTTAGCCTTTAGCATTTTCCCTTGACTCCCCGCCCCAACTGTCCTACTGTCCTATGTCAGTTACCCGACATGCTCTTGCAGATTGATTTCAAGTCCGGCAAGCCCGTCTATCTCCAACTGGTGGACCAGATCCGCTACGCCGCCGCCTCCGGCGGGCTGCGCCCTGGCGAACCCTTGCCCGGCATCCGCCCCCTCGCCGAGGAACTCCGCGTCAACCGCAACACCATCGCCAAAGCCTACACCGAACTGGAGAGCCAGGGCGTCATCGAGACCATTCCCGGCAAAGGTTGTTTCCTGAAGGAGAACCATTCGCCCTTCACCAAACCCGTCCGCCAGAAACTGTTGCTCAAAGAAGTCGATGAAGCCGTCGTCACCGCCCATCACATGCAAGTCGACCGCGAAACCTTCCTCGCCCTCGTCAAAGAACGCCTCGATTACTTCGAACGCAAAATAAAAGAAAAGCCATGAACAACGAAACCTCCGTCATCGAGATCCAGAACCTCTCGCGCCGTTACGGCAAGCTCGACGCCGTGCACAATCTCAGTCTCAACGTGCGCGCCGGTCGTTGCTACGGCTTCTTCGGCCGCAACGGCGCCGGCAAAACCACCACCATCAAGTGCCTCCTCAATCTATTGCGTCCCGATTCCGGCACCGTCCGCGTCTTCGGCCTCGACCCGCGCAAACATGAAGTGGAAGTGAAATCTCGCATCGCCTATGTCCCCGATGCCGTCGCCTTTTATCCCTGGATGACCGTCGCCGGCACCCTCGAATACCTCGCCTCCTTCCGCAAGCATTGGAACCGCGACATCGAGGCCGACCTCTTGCAACGCTTCCAGCTCGACCCGAAACAAAAAGCCAGCACGCTTTCCAAAGGCCAGAAAACCCAGGTCGCCCTCATCGGCGCGGTCTGCCCCGAGCCTGAACTGTTGCTCCTCGATGAACCCACCTCCGGCCTGGACCCCATCGTACGCCGTGAATTCATCCAGACGGTCATCGGCGCCTATCAATCCGGCGATGCGAACCGCCGCACCGTGTTCGTCTCCACCCATTTGATCTCCGAATTCGAAGGGCTCATCGATGAATTCACCATCATCGAGCAAGGTCACGAACTCCTCACCATGGAAGCCGACGCCGCGCGCGACCGGTTCAAGAAGATCCATGCCCGCTTTGCCCAACCGCCGCCCGCGCTCACGCTGGCCGCCGCGCTCGACATCAAACAAACCGGCCGCGAAGTGGAGATCCTCGCCAACGGCAGCAGCGAAGCCCTGCTCGCCCAACTCCGCGCGTACCAGCCGGAGGACATCACCAGCGAAGCCCTGTCGCTGGAGGAAATTTTTGTCGCGTCAAAAATCCTGGCCGCCAAAAAATGAGTCCGCTCGTCCAAAAAGAGGTTCGGCTGCTGGCGCCCGGCTGCATCACGGCGGCAGTGGTGATCTTTTTCATCGGACTGGTGCCCAACGACGTCTGGCGCGATAATGTTTGGGGTTCATTGCTGGGGATACCGGCGGATTTTCTCTATCTGGCGCTGTTGATAAAGATGTCTTTGGGCACGTTTGGCAGCGAGATGAGCAACGGAACATTATCCAACCTGCTGTCCCAACCCATCTCGCGGGCGCGAATCTGGCGGACCAAAATTTCCGTGCTGGGGCTGGGTTTCCTGCTCTTAGGCGTGGCGGTGGTGGCGGGCGACTGCCTCCATTTCCACTTATACCACCGGCCGCTGGAGAACCCGCGCGTGGACGGGCTGGGCACGCTCATCGTGGCCCCGCTGACGGTGATCCTCGTGATGTTTTCCGGCGGGCTCTGGGCGGTACTTTTGCTGCGGCAGGTGGCGGCGGCGTTTTGGTTCGTCCTCCTCATTCCTCTCGCCATCCTGATGGCGGTCACGAGCCTCACCGGGCAAGGTCTTTCCGAAACACCCCGGCTGCTCAACTGGATTTTTATCGGCTATTCGGTCGCCGGCTTCTTCTTTGCGCGCTGGCTGTTCTTTCGCGCGCAAGACACGCAATGGACCGGCGGCACCATCTCGTTTCCCGAAATGCGTGGATTTTTCATGACCGCGCGGAACTCCGCCGCCCGACGAGCCTGGCATCCGCGGCTCGCTTTGATCGGAAAAGAATTTCAACTGCATCAATCCCAGGTCGTCATCGCCGGCTGCCTCGTGCTGTTCCATCTCGGCGTCATGGTGTACCGGCATCTTAAAAGCGATCTGGCCCGGCATCCCGACCTGCAATTCATCCTCAATTCATTTTGGCTGTTGTGGCTGTTTCTGCCGCTGCTCATCGGTTGCGCCGCCGTCGCCGAAGAACGGAAACTCGGAACGTTGGAAGCCCAACTCTGCCTCCCCGTCAAACGCCGCGTTCAATTCACCCTCAAACTTGCCGTCGTGCTGGCTCTCTCCATCCTCCTCGGCGCCGTGCTGCCGTTGCTGTTGGAAGGAACGCGCATCGTTCTCCCGAGTCCCATAAAATCCCTTACCCTCGGGTTCCTGATATTAGCGGGCATCGCCGCCACCATTGGCGCGCTCGCTTTCTACGCCTCTTCGCTCGTGCGGAACACCCTGCAATCACTCGCCCCCGCCGCCTTCATCCTCTTCGCGGGGACGATTCTTTTAAGGTTCGCCTACGAGCCTGATTCTTTATTCCACCATTCATTCTGGTCCGACTCGCCCGGCTTGTGGCGCGGCTGGCTGGTCTATTGGATCGGTGGCCCGGTCATCGTGCTCACCCTGCTCAGGCTCACCTTCCGCAATTATCAGCGCACCCAACCCACCGGGAAGCTCTGGCGGCAAAATATTTTGACCCTCCTCGCCGCATTTGCGTTTGTGACCATCGCCACCACCGCTGTCTATCACCGCGCCTGGGAAAGTTTCACCCCCTTCGAACCTTCCCATGGCGTCGCCCGCCTGTCCCGCGCCGACAACGTCATTCTCAGTCATGACATCGACACCATGTGGGTGCGCCTGCCCGATGGCCGCATCTGGCTCGATTATTTTTACGAGAACAATGAACCCGGCTTCGGTGCCGTCTCCCCGCTCAGCGGCAGACCCTTCAGCCTCACCGGTGGCTATTTTCTCGAAGGCTCCAACTGGGTCAGCGCGGCGCAGTCGTGGACCATCCGACAATTGATGGCCGTCAAAGGCGATGGAACTTTATGGATTTCTCAACGACCCTTTAAACTTTCCACCAACAGCATCACTCCCGAAAAACTAGAGCAGTTCGGTGACGAAACCAACTGGCAGGGCGTTGCCTTCCATTATCAAGTTCCGGTGCTATTAAAAACCGATGGCACGCTATGGAGTTGGTCCATCACCGTTTCAAACTTTGCGAACGTCAGGAAAATCGGCCTGCAAACCCACCCGCTGAGCCAATTGGGAACCGAGTCCAACTGGGCAGGGATCACACCACAAGGTGAGGGCATCTGTCTGAGAAAAAAAGACGGTACCGTTTGGTTGTCTGCGGGGAACTTTCAAAACTTTAAAGGGGAGACGAACGATCTGGGTCACGGGCTGGTTCTTTCAAGAATGGAAAGCCTGGAAGGGATCCGGTTCTTAAGCACGGCCGTCGCGGAAGTCCGCAACGGCGATGATTACCGCGTGGGCGTCCGCGCCGATGGCACCTTCCGCATCTGGGCCTATTACCAGGTTGATCCCGTATCGCGATACATGAAATGGACCGCCACCGATTCGCAGATCGGAAACCAAACCAATTGGCTCGGCGTAGCCGGATACGATCAAAAAATTGTTTTGTTGAAAAACGACGGATCACTTTGGCTATGGGATGTCCACTCCGTTCCAAATAACAACTGGCTCCAACCCGATGTCTCTAAACCATCAAACCTGCCGGAACCCACCCTCACCCGCCTCAGCAAGCATTCCGACTGGATCGCCATTACCTACGAGCCTAATGGCGTGGCGAGCCTCGCCGCCGATGGCACTCTGTGGTATTGGCCCTTGCGCCGTCCTCAATCTGACTTTGGAGTTAGCGAAAAATATACCGAACCGCTCATCGATTTTTCCCGCAAACCCCAAAAGCTCGCCAATATCTTCAACTCGCCAAAAACTCTGGCCGCCAACCAATGAACCCCCTCGTCCAAAAAGAGATCCGCCTGCTCGCGCCCAGTTGCGGGGTGGCCATGCTCCTGGCGTGCTGCCAGGCCGTCACCCGGCCCTACGATTTTTACATCGTGGCCCTGATGTTTTTCGGCATGACCATCATGGCGCTCGCCACCTTTGGCCGCGAATCCAGCCTCAATACCTTTTCCGGCATGCTCGCCCAACCCGCCGACCGTCTCCGCATCTGGCAGACCAAGATCTCCGTGCTCGCCACGGCTTTTCTGCTCGTGTTCGTCATCTGGTTCATCGGCTTCGTCTGTGCCTCCATCCATTCCTCCATGAACGTGGCGAGCCTCGAGGCTGAAAATTCCTATAACCTTCTCGTCGCTATTTGCCTCCTCGTCACCGCCACTTTTACCGGCGGCCTATGGGCCACCCTGCTGCTCCGCCAGATCGCCGGCGCTTTTTGGCTATCACTGCTCGTACCAGCGACCTTGTCCGGCCTGGCTGCGGCAATCCTGGCCGTGAATCAATCAGACGAATTCACCATCACCGTCCTCTGCATCGTATTGGGCATCTACTCCATCAGCGGCTTCTTCTTCGCCCGCTGGCTCTTTTTCCGCGCCCAGGACGTCGGCTGGACCGGCGGAAACATTGTTCTGCCGGACTGGAGAATTTTTTCATCCCGTTCCGCCTTCGCTTCCTCCATCCGGACGCGAAAACCCATATTCGCGCTGCTGAAAAAAGAATTCCAATTGCAGCAAGTCCCTTTGCTGGGCGCAATCGGACTGCTGATATTACACACCGGCATCATCTTTTGGCGGACACACCACACCTTTGCGCACAATTCCGGGGGCGAAATCCTCACGTCGGTCTTCTGGATACTTTGGCTCATCCTGCCCGTGATGGTCGGCAGTCTGGCCATCGCCGAAGAACGCCGGCTGGGCCTGATGGACACGCAATCATCGCTCCCGGCTTCCCGCCGGCTCCAGTTTGCCATTAAGATCTCCCTCGTTTTATTTCTGGGCGTCTTGCTCGGCGGTGTGCTGCCCATGTTATTGGAAAATATCGGTATCGCCATCAGCGGCAAGCCCTTGATCCCTTTATCCTCCGGTGATTCCAATCTAATCTGGTTTCAACCGTCTATCATCGGGCTGGCCGCCTGGCTCACCATCACAAGCTTTTTTGGTTCCAGCCTCGCCAAAAATTTCCTCCAGGCCATCGGCTTCGCCATCGTGACGTTCTGCGTCTGCGCCACCTGCTTTTCTGCGTTCATGAACGGTCGCATGTTTTTCTTTGATTCGATTCCCACGCAGTCAATCTTGTCGCTTGCCATCGCCGTTCCCACCCTCCTCATCGCCATCCCGTGGCTCGCGTATCTGAATTACCAAAACTTCCGCGAGGGCTGGCCTTTATGGCGGCGCAATCTCCTCGGTGTGGTTGGGGCCATCCTGGTCATCCTCGTGGTCCGCACCTCGCTCTATCACCGCCCCTGGGAAGCGTTCGAGCCGCTTGAGCCCGCCCACGGCGCACCGAAACTTTCCCTGGCCGACGCCCCGCGGCTCACTTCTTTTTATCCGCTGCAGGTGCAATTGCCGGACGGACGGGTTTGGGTGTGCGAATTAGGTAATCTGCAAGGCTACTGGGAAACCCCAAAGACCGTCGGCGCCTTTTTCCATTATCTTTTTTCCACTCCCTTCCCTTTCGCCGGGGGAGAACAGCGATTCATCGCCGGTTCAAATTGGCTGTCCGTGGTTGCCGACTCAATCTACCTCCCCAGCGGCGAACACTTATTAGTGGGCATCGGCATTCGTCCGGACGGCACACTTTGGGTCTCGACCAATTCACTCAGCGGAAAACCTTCGAGTGGCCAAAGCTGTTTGGATGCCCAGCCCAACTGGCAACAGATTTCGGTCTCACGCATCGGCCTTCTGCTCCTGAAAAAGGACGGCACCCTCTGGCGATGGGAAGGTGAATACTCTTCCAGTTTTTTTCACTACGCGGATCTAGCCGTACCTGACCTCCTGCCGGTCTGTCCGGATGCCCGCTGGAAGGAACTTTTCCAGGATTGGCCCGGCTACGCCCGAAAATCCGACAACACAGTTTGGAGTTTCCAGATCACCAAAATTCATGGCCGCGAAACTCTTCAACTGGAAAAGTCAAAATATTTAGAACAAGCCAGCTTTGATCGGTTGTCACGTTCCTCACATGGCGAGTCCTATGTCGGCTCGGATGGCTCACCCAGAATACTCACCGATGTTCCGCAGGGAGGCCCTCCCACCTGGCTGACAGGTGAGGAAACCAATTGTCAGGCGGTCGTCATCGGCTATACGACCATCACCGCACTCAACACCGATGGCTCGTTATGGCAATGGGATTCTCAAGATTCGTCGCTCAGTAAATGGAACGGCTCCCTCCCCACCCGTTTAGGCATTCACAACGATTGGGTCGCCATCACTGCTGCCTGGAATGGTATTTTTACGTTGGCCGCCGACGGCAGCCTGTGGTTTTGGCCCGATCATAAAGCGTACGAATACGACTTGCTCCTGAAATTCCCCAAACAACCCCGCAAGATCGCTAATATCTTCGATCCGCCAAAACTCTTGTGAAATAAATTTATGAGCGCCTTCGTCCGCAAAGAGATCCGTTTGCAACTGCCGGTCTTTATCATCGGCTGGCTGTGCGCCATTTCCATCTGGCTTCTTCCGAACGGCCCCTGGCGTCATCAAACTTTCGGTATTGTCCTGAGCGGCCTGCCCTCGTTGATCTGTCCCGCCATGCTGTTGATGATGTCCGTGAGCGCCTTTGGCGGCGAACTTAACCCTGGCACCTTTTCCAACCTGCTTGCCCAACCGATTTCCCGCGCCCGCATCTGGCGGATAAAAACCGCCATTCTCGCCGTCGCCTTCGCCATTATTTTAGTCACCTCCCTGCTCTGCGGATTCATCCGTGCCACGATGCAAAATCTCCCCTTGAACACTGACGACCCAAAAATATTCTGGGAATCCATGGTTCCCATCATCCTGGGTCTGTCGGCGATTTATTCGGGGGGCATGTGGACCGTCCTCCTCCTCCGCCAGGTCGCCGCCGCGTTTTGGTTTACTCTGCTGGCCCCCGTCGCCCTGTTTGTCACCATTCTTTTAGTGACCGGCAAACAACCCGCGGATATGCCCACCCTGCTCATCGTCTGCTTCTCCCTGTATAGCATTGGTGGTTTTCTTTGGGCGCGCCGCATGTTCCTGAACGCGCAGGATGTCCAAGGAGCCGTCGGCACTGTCGAACTGCCCCGTATGCGTGGCTTTACCGGTTTGCTGCCCCGCCTGGCGTCGCAACGCCAATGGCGCCCGCGCATGGCTCTTATCGCCAAAGAGTTTCAACTCCATCAGTCCATCATAGTCCTCGCTGCCTGCCTCGCCCTGCTGCACCTCGGCCTCATCTTGTGGTGCCAATCAAAAGGCGATCTGCGTCCTTACCCCACGCTCGATTTTCTCCTCAAAACTTTTTGGCTCTTATGGCTCGTGTTTCCCGTACTGATCGGCAGTGCTGCCATTGCTGAGGAACGAAAATTGGGAACCCTTGCAGCTCAGCTCTGCCTGTCCGCACACCCCTGGCGACAATTCTCCATCAAACTCGCTGTGGTATTATTTTTGTCCGTCGGGTTAGGCGCCGTCATGCCTGTGCTTTTTGAGGACGGCGCCTTCCTGCCGGCTTTCTATCCGTCTTCCTGGCTCGAGACTTATCGCGATTTTGCGACCACTACCTGGCAGGTCATCGTCCTCGATTTGGGACTGCTTGCTTTACATTGGCTGCCCCTTCTTGTGTTAACCTTCGTTTCCTGTCTCATTGGGTTGATCTCCTTTTACGCGTCATCCCTCACCAAAACCACCCTGCAAGCGCTCCCGCTCACCGTCCTCGGGATCAGTTTGACCGCGACCTTGCTGTATTACGGCTGTGGAATCGTCAATGAGTTCTTGTCTGTTCTCTATTGGCTTCCGTGGCCCGCCTGGCTGGTGGCCGCGCTCGTCTTCATGTGTACGCTCGCTGGATTGGCCTACGGAAATTTCCGGGGCGTCCTTGGCAACCGCCGTTTCCTGCGCAACCTCATCGTGCTATTCGAAGCATTGGCCGGAACAGTCGCCCTCATTACCGTCGTCGAAAAGAACCTTCCGGCCGGGCCGCTTTTGCATATCGCCCAGCCATCGAGTCCGGCCAGATATTTCACGGAACGAAACCCGCCCCTCAACGCCTCATTTTTGCGACTCGATTCCATCCCCGATGGCTCCCAAATCGCCTATTACTCGCTCTCCAATCATACCGACAAACCCGTCGAGATGATCGTAGACGACCATTCGCTGCCCTATTATTTCGAATACAAATTTACCCGCATAGATGAACATCGTTTCTCCTCGACCAATTACAATCTGGAGGCTTTCTTCCACAGTCATAGCAGTTCCCTTCCTCCGAACTCAGCAGTGACCTTCCCGGTCCGACTTCCCACGGGAACGACCGGTTATCAGATCTATCTCTGTTACCAGCGGGAAAAAACCGAATTGGAAGTGCGCTTCCGGGAAATCCAGGCATACGTCACTCGGCCCCCCGATGGCCCTCACACAACCGTCTCTGACCCTTACCAGAATTTCTATCTTCCCATGCCCTGGGAACACCCTATTAAATAATCCGGGCCCGCTGCTGCGTCCGCAAGAACGGACGCAGCTTTACCGAACGCATTTTGCCGGTCCTGACTGGCAAATCGTTGCCTCGGCAACATCCGCGTAAATCGCATATCGTAAATCGTCAATTCGTCTGACCATTTTCCCCGCTCGCTTGGTGCTTGGATTTTGGAGCTTTCTTAAGCACACTCCCTCGCGTGAAGGCCACTGTCACCCAATTGACCAATGAGCTCATCGCCTCCTACGCCCGCGTCGGGGGCATCAATCATTTGGACGGCAAGAACCTTCCCTCCAAGACCCGCATCACCGCCGTCACCATCGACCTCCTGCGCCTCCTGTTCCCCGGATTTTTCGAAGACGAGCTCTTCCATTCCTCCGAGATAAAAGTTGAGACCGCCGCCCGGCTTGATTCCATCCTCGGCAATCTCGAAGATGAGATCCGCAAAAGCCTCGAATATCATCCGCCCGCGTCGCTCGCGAAAAAAGACATCACCGCCGCCGCCCACGATTTGACCTGCGATTTCCTCGGCAAGCTCCCCGCCCTCCGCGAGATTTTGCAGACCGACGTCGAAGCCGCTTTCAATGGCGACCCCGCCGCCCTCAGCAAAGAAGAGATCATCGTCGCCTATCCGTTCATCGAGGCCATCTCCGTCCAACGCCTCGCCCATGAGCTTTACAAAAAGGACGTCCCCCTCATCCCGCGCATCATGACCGAATGGGCCCATGCCCGCACCGGCATGGACCTCCATCCCGGCGCGCAGATCGGCACACATTTCTTTGTGGACCATTGCACCGGCACCGTTGTCGGCGAGACCACCATCATCGGCAACCACGTGAAGATGTATCACGGCGTCACCCTCGGCGCGCGCAGCACCGCCGGCGGCCAGCAATTGCGCGGAAAAAAACGCCATCCCACCATCGAAGACAACGTCACCATCTATCCCGGCGCCACTATCCTGGGCGGCGAGACCGTCATCGGTGCCGGCAGCACCATCGGCGGCAACGTCTTCATTATGGACAGCGTTGCCCCCAACTCCCTCGTCATCTACGACGGCCTCGACATGCGCGTCCTTAACAAAGACCAAAAAAAAGCTACTGCCGACTTCCAGATTTGATTTCAGACCGCGCAAAGTGTCTAAGAGTACGGTTTACCACCTTCCACGTGGTAACCCTCTATCGCTTTTCTTTTTTGTAGCCGCCGACGTAAGTCGGCGCTGACCAAGATAGGATCATCGATTGCTACGTTCTACGTGGCAGCGCTCCGTCATTTCCATTCGTCATTTTCCTGATCCGTGTTTATCCGTGTCTATGCGTGGTTAAATTGGATATTGGACGCTTGGAATTTTTCAAGGCTTCAGCCACTTCACAAACCACTCCATCGCCTTGTCCTCCGATTCCGCCGTCACCTTGTGCCCCGTGTTGGCCTGGATGCTCACCGCAAAATGATCCTGGGCCTTCGCCGTGATATAACTCTTCTCCGCCGCCTCGATGCATCGCCACACACCCGGCAGCGGCGAACGCTTATCCAAATCGCTGTTTATCACCAGCAACGCACGCGGCGCGATCAACGGCAACATCATCGGTCCGTCAAACTCCTCGCACAGGCCCGGCGCTACCCGGTCATAAAACTTTTTCATGAACACCGCATCCGGCGTCGCCCCTTCCACCTTCACCACCTGGTCGAACGCCGGTTTGAAAGACTCGATGCGCCCCTGCCACGCATTATGTTCCAGTGCCCAGCCAAAACTTTGCACCCCGATACATGGTACTGCCACCGCGATGCGCTTGTCCGCCGCCGCCGCCAAATACGTCTCCGTGCCGCCCTTCGAGATGCCGATGAGCCCGATGCGTTTTGCGTCCACATCGGTGCGCGTCTGCAAATAATCCACCAACCGCATCACGTCCCACACCGTGTCATAAAACAAGGGATATTCCCGCCTGTCATAATACGCGCGCATGATCGCCGCATCATATTCCGTCGCCCCTTTGCCCGCTTTCATCCGCTCCCCATTATGCCGCCCATCGATCGCGATGGCGATGAACCCATTCGTCGCATACCGGTAGCACAGCCCCGCCATGCCCTCCTTGCTCCCACCCGTTCCATGCAGCACGATCACCACCGGCCGGCGCCCCACTGAATTCGACTCCCTCCACAAAAGCCCCGGCACACGCTGCCCCGCCTCCGTTGCGAACGAAAAATGAGATACCCCGACATTGTTCGTCGGTGATAATTCCGTGACTTCCGGCGCCAGCGGGACGCGGGGACGATCGATGAGTTGGAGAAAATCCGCGCGCGTATGGCTCGGCGGCAGATGCGCACAAGCCGACGCCAGCACACACAACATCACCGCCAGGAAAAAAGGGAAACGTTTCACCCCGTCATTTCAACCGCAAGCTGGGGAAACTCAAGACTGAAATCTCAACTATGAACGAACTGAGATGCGCCCAGAGCACTTTTCAACGTCGGCGTACCCCTTCGTCATTTTCCAATTTGGAGCTTGGATGTTCTCTGGAGCCTGCTTCGGAGTCCCGTCTCCGCGGGATTGGACGCTTGGATGTTGGAGCTTTAAACTCCTATCTTTCCACCTTCACCGAAATCCCCCGCCGATCCAGCGTCGTTCCCTCCTGCTGCGCCAGCGCCGCCAGCGATTTATTATAGCTCGCCAGCGCCGAGATCTCCGCCGACCGCGCCGTCGTCAGGTCTTTTTGCAACGACAACACGATGAAGCTCGTGCTCTTACCGCTCTGGAACTTTTTCTGTTCCGCATCCAGCGCCGCCTCCGCGTATTCGCGCGCCGCCCGGGTTGCTTCCACGCTTTGATAGTCGGCCTGCGCCTGTTTGATGGCGTCATCGATCTCGATGAGAACGTTCTGCTCGAATTGTTTCAACGTGAGCAGCGCCTGCTGCACGGTTAGCTTGGTCTGCTTGTACGTGGCCCGCGCCTTGGCATTGCTTAAGGGCACGCTTATCGAGGCACCGTAACTGTAGAATGGCTGGTTGCGACTGGTCAGATCTCCCGTGGCATCTCCCCATTCAATGGTCGTAGGTCCTCCGGCTCCATATCCATAACTTCCAAATACGTCCAGTTCGGGAAAAAGCTGGTTGCGGTCGTATTTTAACTGGATTCCCTGCTGCTCCAGGTTCAAGCGGGCCTGGATCAAATCAGGCCTCATGGTCATTCCTTTGGTCCAACTGGACTGCAGATCAAAAATCTGCACCGGAGCGGCGAGTGTTTCCACCGGAACAAAAACAACGTCGTGGATTTTCGCGTAGTCGCCACTCATTACTTGTTTGAAGAGGTTTTCCTGCGCGGTCAACGCGCGTTCAGCGGAAATGAGATCAGCGCGACTGGTTTCCAGTTGAGACTCGGCTTGCTTTTCATCCAACGGCGCCATCGTGCCTACCTCCACCCGTTTTTTGTTTTCCGCCAGCAAGCGATCCGCGAGCTCCAAAGCCGCCCGTTGCACCTGCACGTTCTCACGATCGGCGATCAGATCATAATAGGCCTGCTCAGCCGCCGTGATCGTGGTGATGATTTGCAGCCGCAAACCCTGCTCCGAATAATTTAAGCGGTTCTTGCCGACCTTGACGGCCAGGAGGTACTGATTCATCCACAAATTTCGCAAAAGCGGTTGCGTGACTGTAACGCCGATATTTCCGCTGGAACTGTCAACGGGATGACCCGAAACCATTCCGTACCTTTCGGAAAGATTTTCGGTGAAATTATAGGTAGTGCCAAAAGGAAGCACACCGCTGAGGCCGGAGGCAACTGTGTTGTTTTTGAGGGTCGAGCCAGGTATATTGGTCTCGATGGTCGCGTTGAATCCTCCGGCAGTCTTCGAGTAAGAATGCGTGATCGAAGCGTTGAAAGTCGGGTCATAGGCGGCATAGCCAATGTTCACATCGTACGCTGCGATTTCCGGATTCAGCCGTTGAATGGCAATATCATAATTGTGCAATAGGGTTGCCTGCAAAACCTGGTCGAGCGTGATGGATTGCTCCATCTCATTCGTCATTGATGGCAGGGCGTTCGTGATTGTCACCGGCGCGTTCGTGGCCGATGGCACTACCAACGGGACCGAATTAGGAAGATTCGTTTGCGCCCCTACGGCATATGCCGCGAACAAACCCATTACAACTGCGCAGGCCTTTTTCATGTTTTGCAAGGATGAGAGATTCATGGTCATTCGTCAAATAAACTGCCGGTCATTCCGCCGCTGCCCGTTTCAACCGGTCATGGATCGCGCTCCATTCCGGCGTGGCCGGCGGATTTTCCACCACGATCAATTCCGCCCCCGCTTCGTCGCACCGGTGCAACTCCGCGTATAGCGCCCGCGCGAACGCCTCCGCATCATGCGGGATCACGCTCACACACCCAAATTCATCCCCCGCCGGGATGCACGTATGCGCGATGACGTGTACCTTGGACAACGGCACCGCCGAATCCGCACGCCGCATCTCCTTCCGGAATTCCGCCTCGCTGTGCCAGTCCAAAACCACCAGCCGCGCCTTCGGCGAATAATGCTTCTTCAGCATCCCCGGGCTGCGTACCACTGGATGTTGGATGTTGGATGTTGGATGTTGGATGTTCCCGGTCACCGCTTGAATTGATTCCCCATTGATCATCCCCGGTCTCAAAATTTGCGGCACCTCCCCGCTCACATCCACCACCGTGCTCTCGATCCCCACCTGCGATTGCCCCCCATCCACGATCAGCGGTATCCGGTCACCGATGCTTTTGCTCACGTGCCCAGCATTCGTCGGCGAAATTTCGTTCGACCGATTCGCGCTCGGCGCCGCCAGCGGAAAACCACATTCCCGTATCACTGCCTGCATGAACGGATGACCCGGCCAGCGCACCCCCACCGTTTCGCCCCCTGCCGTCACGATTTCCGGGATCGATTTCGCGCGCCGCAGCACCAGCGTCAACGGTCCCGGCCAAAACGCCTTCGCCAGTTGCGCCGCCAATGGCGTCCACTCCGCCACACAGCGCTTCGCCATCTCCACACTGGCCACGTGCACGATGATGGGATTGTGCGCCGGACGTCCCTTCACTTCGTAGATCTGCGCCACCGCTTCCGCATCCAGCGCGTTCGCCGCCAGGCCGTAAACCGTTTCCGTCGGCAACGCCACCACCTCGCTCGCGCGCAGCAATTCCGCCGCGCGCTGCACCGCCGCGTGGAACAACGCCGGCGTGTGCGTGGAAAGAATTTCTGTGGCCATGGTCGCGTTCATCTCACAATCATTCGTAACGCAGCGCCTCGATCGGATCCAGCTGCGACGCCTTCCAGGCCGGATAAAAACCGGCGATGACTCCCACCACTGCGCTCGACATGAACGCGATGACGATGATCGACACCGAGACCAGTGTCGGCCCCGTCGCAAACGTCGTGAGCACCGCGTTATGGATATTCATCCAACCCAGGGCTTTCACCACGAACGACATGATGCTATGCAAGTTGATCCCCAGCAGGATCCCGAGGAAGCCGCCGATCGAACTCAACGTCACCGCCTCGATCAAAAACTGCAAGCGGATGTCCCGCCCGCGCGCGCCCACCGCCATGCGGATGCCGATCTCCCGCGTCCGTTCCGTCACGCTCACCAGCATGATATTCATGATGCCGATGCCGCCCACGATCAACGAGATGGCTGCCACGCCCACCAACAGGCCGGTCAATGTGTCCGCCGTAGCCGATTGCGTCTCGGCCAGATCCTGCTGGTTGCGGATGATGAAATCATCGTCATGCCCCGGCTGGATCCGGTGCCGTTGCCGCAACAAGTCCGTGATGGCATTCTGCACATCCGTCAGGTCGCTGGCGTTTGCCGCCGAGACATTGATGCTGCGCAACATCGTGACGCCCGCAAAACGTTTCATGCCTGTCGTGTAAGGCACGATGACTGTGTCATCCTGGTCCTGCCCGAATGCCGACGAACCTTTCGGCCACAGCACGCCCAGCACTTTCACCGGCACATTCTTGATGCGGATGATCTGGCCCACGGCACCGCCATCTGGAAATAATTGGTTCGCCGTGGTCTTGCCCAATACACATACCTTGGCTGTGGTGCGCACGTCTGAGTCGGTGAACATGTTTCCCTCGGCCATGTCCCAATCGCGGATGACGAGATAATCCACATCCTCGCCCATCACCTGCGTGCTCCAATTGTTCTCACCAGCCGCAATTTGCGCTCCGGTCCGCACCTCCGGGCTCACCGCCTGCACTCCCGGGACTTCGTTCTGGATCGCGTCTGCATCCTCCACCGTCAGCGTGCCCGCCCCGCCAAAGCCCGTGAACACACCGCCACGATTAACGCTCCCCGAAAATATCTGGATCAGGTTCTGACCCAAGGACGCGATCCGCGCCTGCACCTGCACCTTGGCCCCGCGGCCCAGCGCCACCACCGCGATGACTGCGCCCACGCCAAAAATGATGCCCAACATCGTCAGCACCGTGCGCAGCTTGTTTCGCCGTAGGGCGCGGAAAGCGATTTTGATGACAGCCAGGTAACGCATCGTTCAACGGGCCAGGTTGGCCGCCGTCTGTTCTTGTTTCAATTTTTGCGATTCCACTTCCGCCGACAACCGGTTGGTCACCGGCGAATCGCTCACCACCAGGCCGTCCCGCATCACAATCATCCTCCTGGTGTACTGTGCGATGTCCAGTTCATGCGTCACCATCACGATCGTGATCCCCTGCTCGTTGAGTTTCTGGAACACGCCCATGATCTCGATGCTTGTCTGCGAATCCAGATTGCCCGTCGGCTCGTCCGCCAATAACAACGTCGGCTGGTTGGAGAGCGCCCGCGCGATGGCCACGCGCTGCTGTTGACCGCCGGAGAGCTGGTTGGGCGTGTGCTCTGAGCGCTGGCTCAAGCCCACGATGTCCAGCGCTTTCAACGCCCGCTCACGCTGGGATGAGCCTTCGATTCGTTGGCGCGCGTACAACATCGGTAACTCCACATTTTCCAGCGCCGACGTGCGCGAGAGCAGGTTGAATCCCTGGAAAACAAAGCCGATCTTCTGGTTGCGGATGTCCGCCAGTTCATCGCGATCAAGCTGCGAAACGTCGATATCATCCAAATAATATTTCCCGCCCGTCGGCCGGTCCAAACAGCCCAGTGTGTTCATCATCGTGGATTTCCCTGAGCCGCTTGCACCCATCAGCGCCACAAACTCGCCCGGGAATATCTCCAGCGACACGCCGCGCACTGCCTTCACTTCGACCTCGCCGGTCTGGTAGGTTTTCTGGACGTTCTCCAGTTTGATGACAGGCTTCATGCTAATCTTATCTGCCACGGCCCCCACCACCAAACCCGCCGCCACCGCCAAATGGATTGGCCCCGGCCGGTGCCGCCGCCGACGCCGATTGCGGATATTTCGCGCCAGTGATGACCACGTCGCCTTCTTTGAGGCCATCCACCACTTCAGTATATGCGCCGTCGCTGATGCCCAGTTTCACCTTCACCGGCTGCGGCGATTGTTCGCCTGATGCATCCGTTACCAGGATATAAAGTGTCTTGGTAGAAACCCCGCCGGTACCAGCACTGCGTTGCCCGCCACCACCGCCACCACCACCGCCACCACCACCGCCGCCGCCGGCTGGCCGTTGCAAAGTGCCGTTCTGGAACAATTCACGTATCTTGGTACGGATATTTTCGGGAATCTCCTCGCCCCGTTCGCGCATCTCGCGCACGCGCTGCATCAAAACATCGGGCGGCTCGTTGCCCGTCAATGGCGGCTCCGCGCTGGCCTGCTCGGTTGAATTTGTATCGCCCGCCTTTGCGCCGGGCGCGTTCGTTGTCGGCATAGGCTTCGGTTCATTCAGCGGTTTAAACCGCAACGCCGCATTCGGTACTTTCAACGCATTGTTCCGTTGCGCCGTGACGATGGACGCCGTCGCCGTCATGCCCGGGCGTAATTTCAGGTCAGGGTTGTTGACTTCGATCACCACGTCATAGGTCACCACGTTCTGCACCGTGGTGGCTGAATTGCGGATCTGTTTTACTTTGCCAAAAAAGTTCCGGCCCGGGAATGCGTCCACCGTGAACGTCACCGCCTGCGTCTCTTCTATCCCGCCGATCTCCGCCTCGGAAACGGCTGCGTCGATCTGCATCTTCGTCAGGTCGTTCGCCACCTGGAACAACACCGGCGCGCTCAAGCTCGCCGCCACCGTCTGCCCCACGTCCACGTTACGCGAGATCACGACGCCGTCCACCGGCGCGTAGATCGTACAACGGGAAAGATTCACATTCGCGTTGGTCAAAGCCGCTTCTTTGATCTTCACCTGCGCCTGGGCCTGGTGCAGGCTCGCCACCGCTGTGTCGTAATCCGAACTCGAGATCAAACTGTTCGTGAATAATTCTGCGGCGCGTTTGGCTTCCGCCACGTTCAACTCCGCGTTTGCCTTGGCGTTGGCCAGGTCACCATCTGCCTGGATCACGTTGGCCTGGTAAGTCGCGGGGTCGAGTTCGGCGACAACCTGGTTGGACTTTACCACCGTGTTAAAATCCGCATATAGCTTCAGGATGATGCCCGAAACCTGGCTGCCCACCTGCACATTCACCACCGGATTAAGCGTTCCGGTTGCGCTGACCGCCTGCACGATGTCGCCCCGGCCGATGGGCGCGCTTTGATAGGTCACTTCTACATTGCCCCGTCCCTTGAAATACCACACCGCGCCCGCGGCCAACGCCGCCAGCACGATCAAAATGATGACCCACTTCATCCAGCCAGATTTTCCATTCTTTGCCATAGTCACGCTTTTAGACGCAAAAGGCGTCGGTTTGGTAAAAAATAATTTAATATTTCTGCAAAGCCAGCCAATACGCCGTTAACTTCAATGTTTCGCTAGTAACTAAAAGGTTACTTAATCCACTTTCCCCCGTCACGCACCTTTTTTCAGTGTTTAGCGTGCACGTTAGTGGCCTTGAATCTATCCAGTTCATGACTTCTGCCGACAGCTCCCCTCTCTCATCGGATGGGACCACAGTTCACGCAGCGAACGACTCTTGTGGGGCAACTAATTCGTGGCTGGCTTGGGAAGCCACTGGGTTGGGGTGAGGGCTCCGCGCAAATTTACGCCTTGGACTTCCGCGGCCCGCCCCTAAAATCATCGCGTGCTCGATCAATTCACCAGCCACCTCGCCGCCGCCCGGCATTTGAGCGACGAACAGATCCACCTCGCCGTCGATCATCTCGCCGATGAAAAAATCCCGGCCGAGGTCAAGGCCCGCTTCCTCACCCAGCTCGCCTGCAAAGGTGAAACCATTGAAGAGATCGCCGCCTTCGCCCGCGCCCTGCGCAACAAGTCCGTCGTCCCGCCCATCGATGCGGAAACCCGCTCGCGCGAAATTCTGGATGTCGTCGGCACCGGCGGCGACCGCCTTGGCACCTTCAACATCTCCACCACCGTCGCCCTCATCTGCGCCGCCGCCGGCGTCGCCGTGGCCAAACACGGTAATCGCGCCGTCACCTCGCAGGTCGGCAGCGCCGACGTCCTCGAAGCGCTCGGCATCAAGATCGATCTTTCACCCGCCGAGGCCGCGCGTTCCTTGCGTGAAAAAAACTTTGCGTTCTTCTTCGCGCCCAATTATCACCCCGCATTCAAATTCATCGGCCCGGCCCGCAAACTGTGCGGCGACCGCGGCCAGCGGACCATTTTCAATTTCCTCGGGCCGCTCCTGAACCCCGCGCGCCCAAGCGCCCAACTCGTCGGCGTTCCCCGCCCCGAACTCTGCGAACCCATCGCCCACGTCCTGCAATCTCTCGACGTGCGCCGTGCCATGGTCGTTTGCGGCCACGTGACCGGCGGCAATCTCGATGAACTTTCCACCTTGGGTCCAAACACCATCGCGGAGTTTTACCAGGAACGCGGCTTCACCGTTTCCACGCTGTCGCCGGACCAATTTCCTCTGCAGTCCGCAACCCTCGCCGATCTGCTCGGCGGTAACCGCGCCGTGAACGCGGAAATCGTCCAGCGCATTCTGCATGGTGACGAACGCGGCCCCAAACGCGATGCCGTTTTGCTCAACGCCGCTGCCGCATTGTTCGTCGCCGGAAAAACCAGATCGCTGGTCGCCGGTTGGGAGCTCGCCGCTGAAACGATTGATTCCGGCAATGCCCGCGCCAAGCTCATCGATCTGGCTGCGTGATTTAGTTGACAATTATCTTGGCCGGGTTCAGTTATGACCCCATGAAACCACGCGATTCCTTCGGTGTCGTCGTTCGGGTCTTCGGTCTCCTTTCCTTCCTCATCGGGCTGTTCTGGGTCTGTCTCAAAAGCCTGTTCCTGCTTGAAGCCACATACAGCTCCGGGTCCGCGGACGACTCATTTATGCTAATGCGTTTTTATTATGGCCGCGGTCATCCTGTGTTTGGCTTCTTCTACGCTGCCATATTTTTACTCGTCGGCTATCTGCTGATGCGCGGGGCCAATTGCATTGTCAAATGGCTTTATCCGGACGGGGAATCCTGACGCCCCTTCCCATTGCTTGACGGTTCCACTTTTGTTCCCCAAGCTTTGTGAATGTTCAAGATCATCGGCGCAGATGGCAGGGAATATGGGCCGGTGGATGCCGCGCAGATCCGTGCCTGGCTCCAGGAAGGCCGCGTGGACGCGCGTACGATCGCGCTGGCCGAAGGCGGCACCGAATGGAAACCGCTCAATTCATTTCCTGAATTTGCTTCCGCCCCTGCCACACCGCCGCCCACCCTGACCGCGCCTCCCGGTGCGACCCCGCAGGTGTTGCGCACCAACGGTTTCGCTATCGCCGGCATGGTCCTGGGCATCCTTTCGGTCACCCTTTGCTTTTGCTGTTACGGTTTTCCCTGCAACCTGCTCAGCTTTATTTTTTCCCTCATCGCCCTGTCGCAGATCAAACAAAGCCCCCACATCTATACCGGCCGCGGCATGGCCATTACCGGCCTGGTGCTCTCGCTCGTCAGCTTTGGTCTGGCCATCTGCTTCATGCTCTCAGGCGCAATGATCGATTGGGCCAAATTCCACCAGCTTCATCGTGAACTCAAAGTGCCTTGAATCACGGCCCCCGCTGCTCGCCGGTCAAGCTCCCGCGCCGGCCGGTCCGCCCGCTTCGTGGCGAAGTCGTCTGCTCGTCCCGGGCATTTTCTTATTGGTGATGGCGGGCCTCGTAACCGTTTATTTCTTCGACCCGCATCACAGTTCCATCTATCCGGTCTGTGTTTTCCATAAGCTCACCGGGTTGGAATGTCCTGGCTGCGGCACGTTGCGCGGAACTTATGAATTGTTGCATGGCCACTTCATCGCCGCGTTCCACGATAACGCCTTGTTCATGCTCACGCTGCCGTTCCTGATGTGGCTGGCCGGGCGATATCTCTTCCGGCTCGCCCGGGGCCGCTCTACTGCCGCCATCATCATCCGTCCCTCGTGGCTCTGGATTTGGCTGGGCGTTATGATAGTGTTCACTGTGTTGCGGAACTTTTCGGCATTCTCGTGGTTATCACCATAAGACCGTTGTATCCTCTCCCGCCTGATCAGGGGAGAAGAGGTGGAGGAATAAAACAATATGTATAAAATTATCGGCGCAGATAAAAAGGAATATGGCCCCGTCACCGCGGCCCAGATGCATCAATGGATCTCGGAGGGTCGCGCCAATTCCCAGACCCTCGTGCAGGCGGTCGGTGCCACCGATTGGAAACCTCTCAGCGCGTTTCCTGAATTCGCCGATGCCTTGCGGATAAACCTTGAGCCAATTGCGCCTGCTTTCGCCCCTTCATCGGCCGCTGTCGAAGCGGAACTTTCGACCACTGACTATGAACTCGATCTCGGCGACTACATCCCGGCCGGTTGGGACGTGGTAAAAAATAATTTCGGCATCCTGTTCGGCGGGGTGGTCATCTATTACCTCATCAATATGTGCATCGGCGCAGCCGGCAAGGTCCCGGTGCTGGGGTTCGTCGTGCAATTGGGCAGTCTGGTCGTCGCCGGCCCGCTCATGGGCGGCCTCTTTTATCTCTTTCTCAAAACCGTCCGCGGCGAGCCGTCCGACATCGGCATGATCTTTTCCGGTTTCAGCCGCGCATTCCTCCAATTGTTCCTCGTTTATATCGTCATGGGAATTTTGATGCTCTTATGTAGTTTGCCGGCCATTATCGCCATCGGCATCGAGTTCGCCGACTTCTTCAAACATTTCCAGGCCGATGCACTGGCCGACCAGCCATTCGCTCACTTTAACCCAAGCGGCTCACAGATCGAGATCGCCATCGCGGCGATGCTCATCTGTGCGATTCCCGTGCTTTATTTGGGGATTTGCTGGCAATACGCCATCATCCTGATCGCCGATCGGCAGATCGACTTCTGGACCGCCCTGCAAACCAGCCGCCGTCGCGTTAGCATGCATTGGTGGCAAAATTTTGGCCTGGTCATATTGATCGGCCTGTTGAATATCGCCGGTCTTATTGCGTGCTGCGTCGGTCTTTTGGTCACTATTCCCATCGGCTTTGCCACGCTAATGATCGCCTATGAAACCATCTTCTTTGGAAAAAGCCCCAAAAGGAATTAGCCGCGCCAAAGCCCGCAATTGCATGTTGCTGAATCTGGCCGGAACGCCCGGCCTGGGCTCGCTCGTCGCCGGTCGCCTTGCCGAAGGCATACCCCAACTGCTCCTGGCCCTCGTCGGCTTCGCTCTCTTCACGGTCTGGATCGTCAAAATATTTATCCAGTACTACGGCCAGATCAGTGGTAATGTGCAAGTACAGCCGGTCGGTTGGATCGGCCTCACGGGAGGTATTCTGTTCGCGATAGCCTGGTTCTGGTCTTTGGCCACCGGCATCAGCGTCAGCCGCGAGGCGCGCGACAACGAGATCGCCGAACTTAAAATGAAACCGTTACCACCGCCGAAGATATGAAAAAATTGAAAGCCGCCGAAATCAAAGCCGCGCTGGCCTCGTTGCCTGACTGGAAGAAAAAAGACGCCGCCATCACCCGCACATTCCAATTCAAGGATTTTCCCCCCGCCATTAAATTCGTGAATGCCCTCGCGCGCCTTGCCGAGAAAGCCAATCATCACCCGGACATCGACATCCGTTGGAACAAGGTCACCCTCACCCTTTCCACGCACGACGCCGGCGGCCTCACGACAAAAGATTTCGCCCTCGCAAAGCAATTCAACGCCTTGTGATTTCCATACGCGATCGAGGCACGTTTCCAGATTGGACACGTAAATCGCCTATCGCATATCGTAAATCCCAATGATTCAAGCGCTGCTGGCGACCCTGAGCTTCGCGCTGTCCACCATTTGCGGACATCGCTCCACGCGCCTGCTCGGCGGGCTGGACGCCAACTTCTGGCGGCTCGTCGTGGCGACCATCCTGCTCGCCATCTGGGGAAACGCGTTCGGCCAGGGACTTTCCGGCCAGGCCTTTCCCATCTTCGTCATCAGTGGATTGTTCGGTATCGGCCTGGGCGATGTCGCTTTCTATTCCGCGCTGCCGATGCTCGGTTCGCGCCTCACCGTCCTGTTACTGCAATGTTTCTCCGCTGTTTTTGCCGCTGGCATCGAATGGCTTTGGCTCGGCACTCGATTGACTCCCGGTGAACTCGTTTGCGCTGTGGTCATTTTCGGCGGCGTGGCTATCGCCTTACGCCCCCGCGAACATCTCCATCTCAAGGGCAAACTCGCACCCGGCCTCGCGCTCACCATCATCGCCGCCTTCGGCAACGGCTTCGGCCTCGTCCTCGCGCGCAAGGCGAACGCCGTCGCCAATGCCGCTGGCGAACACATCGACGGCGGTACCGCTGCCTATCAACGCGTTATCGGCGGGCTCATCGTCTCCGGGATCGTTCTGCTCGTCTTCAAATATCGCGGGTCCAGAGCACGAACCAGCGCCCCACCTTCCGTTGAACCCGCCAAAGATAGATTCCGCCGCGCCTGGCCGTGGGTGGTCGCCAACGGCGCCTTCGGGATGGCCATCGGCGTGAGCTTCCTCCAATGGGCGCTCCAGACCATTTCCGCCGGCGTGGTGCAAAGCGTTGTCGCCATCACGCCCCTGGTCATCATCCCCATCGCGCGCTACACCGAAAACGAACGCCCCACGCGCGGAGCGCTGCTCGGCTGCGTCATCGCCGTCGCCGGCACCATCGCCATGACCCTCGTGCATACCCACCCGCACGGTTTCAGCCTTCACTTTTGAACTGTTAAGCGCCGCCCCTGTCTTTTGGTTGGACGCAAAACCTTTGCTGCGCCACAGTGTTGAACCAATTCATGAAAACGTTTTCGTTTAAAAGTTTGCCCGGCCAGGGCCTCTGGCCAGTCATCGCATCCGGCATTTTTCTCGCCGCCGTGTGCTCGGTCCCCGCGCAAACCAACACGCTCAAACCCGCACCCCGCCGGCCCAGCGTAATCCTGATCATCGCTGATGACCTCGGGTACGGCGACCTCGGTAGTTACGGACAAAAGAACATCAAGACCCCCAACCTCGACCGCCTCGCCGCCGAAGGCGTGCGCTTCACCAGCTTCTACGGCGGCGCTGCCGGGGGAGCACCATCACGCGCATCCATCCTCACCGGTCGGGACGCTGCTCACCTGGGCAACAGTCAAAATCTGCTGCCGATAGACGCTTCAACCATTTCCCAAATGCTGAAGAACTCCGGCTATCGCACCGGTTTTATCGGGCAATGGGGGCTGAACGATTACCCTGAACGCAAGGGCGTCGACCAGGTGGCCGCATGCCTTGCTGAGACCGACGAATTCGATCATTACCCGGTGAACCTGTGGCGCGCCGATACCGTGCTGCATTTTTCCGGCGCTGACGTGCAATTCTCCGACAATGCCAACGGCCAGAAAAAGACCTATTTCCCCGACCTCTTCACCATGGCCGGCCTGAACTTCGTGCACGACAACAAGCCGGACCAGTTCAACAAATATCGCTCGTTCTTTTTATGCCTGAGCTACAACGTTCCCCACGCAAAACTGGACCTGACCGATACCAGCGCGTATGCTACTGAAGCCTGGCCGGATGCCGCTAAAACGCGCGCCGCCATGATTTCGCGGCTCGATGAGGACGTCGGAAAGATCCGGCAACGCCTGGAAGACACGCACCAGACGAATAATGTCATCATCATTTTTATGAGCGGAAACGGTCCGGACACAAATATCGTGGACCCAAAAATCCTGAATAGCACCGGCGGTCTGCGTGGCGGCAAAAATATGCTTTATGAAGGTGGTCTCCGCGTGCCGCTCATCGTCTGGTTTCCTGACCGCATCCCACCCGCGGTCAACAACACACCTTGCGCCGCCTGGGATATATTGCCCACGCTGGCTGACGTTGCCTGGGACAAGCCGCCGGAAAAGATCGACGGCGTTTCATTGTGGCCCACCCTGTTGGGAAAACCCCAGAACAGTTTTCACGAATTCCTTTACTGGGAGGATTCCCTCAGCGGCGCGCGCGCCGTTCGCATGGGTGATTGGAAAGCCGTGCGCCCGGTCGCCGGAGCGCCGCTGGAATTGTACAACCTCAACGGTGATTCGCATGAACACCAAAACGTCGCGGCTAAAAACCCGGCCATCGTGACGAAGATCGAGGACTATCTGAAAACCGTTCGCCCGTAACCGGCGTGCTATTTCGTGGCGTTCGTGCCTTGCGGAAATTCCGGCGTGTCCAGTTGCCGATAGCTCTCCTGCCGGCGCACCTCCGCCGTCATCCAGAGCACCGCCAGAATCACCGCCACCACAAACGCGCCCAGCACGAACCACGGCCACCGATAGTGTTGCGGCGGAGTGGGCGGGTCGGGAATCTCATCAGGATCGTTCAAGCAACACAGTGTTTTCCCGATGCGTCCCACACACAAACGAAAAATTTCACCCATGACTCGACCCCGCGACTGAATCTGCTAGTTTCTCCGCCACAGGTTTTATCAGATGAGCGAAAGCATCACTCCGGAATCGCTTCCGCCGGCCGGCCAGCCGGCGTTCGACCATCCCTACGCGCTCTTCCGCAACAAGGATTACCGGCGCTTTTTGATCGGGCGGCTCGTCTCCACGTTTGGCCAACAGATGCTCGCGGCTTTCCTCAGCAATGAGGTCTATGAGCGCACTCATTTACCCGTGGCCTTGGCACTGGTCGGACTGGTGCAATTCATTCCCATGCTGTTGTTCACACTGCCGGCGGGCCACGTCGCCGACCAATTCAATCGCAAGCACATCATCCTGCTCACCTCGCTCATCGTGGCCGCCACCAACCTCGGGCTCGTCTTCATCTCGGCATTCCAGGCGCCCGTGATCCTGATCTATGCCTGCCTCTTCATCTTCGGTTCTGCCCGCACATTTTTGTGGGCGGCGTCCGCGTCCTTTTTGCCGCAACTGGTGGATCGCAAGGATTTTCCCCGGGCGGTGACCTTCAGTGTCAGCGCCTTCCAGATCGCTTCTATTCTCGGCCCCATGGCTGGCGGTTTCCTCGTGGAACATTCCGGGCACTATTGGGTGGTCTATTCGGTAAGCGCGCTCATGGCCCTGACCTTTTGTTATCTGCTCACGCGCATCCGCCTGCATCACGTGGCCGTCGTCCGCGAAAAAATGTCCTTCAAAACTTTGTTGAACGGGTTCAGTTTCGTTTTCAGCACGCGCATCATCCTCGGCATCATCACGCTGGATATGTTCGCGGTGTTGCTGGGCGGCGCGGTTGCCATGTTGCCCATCTACGCCAATGATATTTTGCATGTGGGTAAGATCGGCTTGGGAATCCTTAACGGCGCCATGCCGGCCGGCGCCATCTGTTGCGCGTTCATTATGGCCCACCGTCCGCCCATGAAAAAAGCCGGGCGCGACCTCCTGTGGGCAGTGACCGCCTTCGGCGCGGCCACCATCGTGTTCGGTCTTTCCCACTGGTTCTGGCTTTCCCTGTTGATGCTCTTCACCTGCGGCGCCGTGGACAACATCAGCGTCATCGTGCGCCAGACCCTTGTGCAACTGACCACGCCCGATGAGAAACGCGGACGCGTTTCGGCCGTCAACAACCTCTTCATCGGCACCTCCAATGAGTTGGGCGAATTTGAATCCGGCGCCGTCGCGCAATTGTTCGGCCCCACGATGCGCAATACCATTGCCACCGGCGCGATGATTTCGGTGGTCGGCGGCGGCATCGGCACCATCCTCGTCGTCATTACCGTGGCAGTTCTTTGGCCGGAGATCCGTAAGTACGGCCGGTTGGACTCGTAATATTTACCACCTCAAACAGCCTTCCGAAAGGCCGCGACGCTCTGCACGAAATCGTCCGGCGTCCCAAAATCAAACCGCTGCGCGTCCGTCATCTCGAATGCAAGATAACCCTCCCGCTGCCGCTGGATCTCCTGCGCACGCGTCAATTGAAACTCCCCGTTGTCGCGGATATTGTCGCGGATCATCTCACCCAAAATGTCGTAGATGCCGGGCGCGAGCACGTGCATCCCAAACCAGCCCAGCCACGTATCCGCCGGCAGATCATTCACCACGAGTTTCGCGCGCGCCACCGCCTCCGCTGGTTTTTCAATGATGAGCGAAACATCGATGAGCCGCGCATTATCCGCGCGCCGTTTTCCTGCGATGGTTCCGTAACCTTTCAAGTCCGTTGCGCTGATGCGGTTCACTGCGGAAACACTTCTCCCATTGGCCTGTGCGGCCATCTGCACCAGGTCGCGATAAGGTGAAATTGCTTTGCCGCGGAACAGATGGTCGCCCAGGCAAAGCAACACCGGCTGGCCGTCCGCAAAACTTTTCGACTGGTAAACCGCGTGGCCATAACCTTCCTGCTCGTGCTGCACCGCAAACGTGAGATGACTTTCAAAATCGCGCATCTGCTGCGCTTCTTTGAGCAGCGCCGGATATTTTTCCAGCCGCTTCAGGTAATCCTCGCCCGGTCCCTGCAGATACGTGCGCACCAGCGCGTCCTCCCCGGGTTGCACGATGATGCAGATCTCCTTGATCCCCGCGGCATTCAGCTCCAGCAGATGATAATGGAACAACGCGCGCGCCAATCCGTCCGTACCAACGATCGGAAACAATTCCTTCTTCACCGCATAGGACGCGGGAAACAATCGGGTGCCAAGCCCGGCGATGGGAATAACAGCTTTTGAAATCATGAAGAAACTTTCTAAACCTCAAACTTCTTCCATCCCGTCGCGCCAAACACATACCGGCTCGCGCCGAATTCGATGGCCCCGGGCGACGTGCCCTCAAAGATGTCCGGCATCACACCGATGCGCCGCGAATATTCCTCCGCGATCTGCGGAATGTGCTCTTTCAGCGCAGCTAGCTTCCCGAACACCGCCACCGTGCCGCCCGTGCCGCCGCCCGTTATCTTCGCACCATAAAGACCAGTCTTCGGACCGCGTTTGCGCACCGACTCAACCAGAAAATCCACTTCATCGGTCGAGAGCCGGCAGTTGTCGCGATAACTCTCATGCGCCCCATACATGCATTCCCCCGCCGCCACCAGCGATGCGTCATCCCCATGCTTCGCCGCATGCAACGCCTCCATGAAACGCAACACGCGTTCGTTCTCCTCGATCGGGTGGCGCGTCGGGCCCGCCACGCGATACGTGGCATCCGGTTGGATCTTCGTCACCGGGTCATCATGCGTCTTGTGTTGCGCCAGAAATTTTGAGCCGAGGAACTCCTCCGGAATCTCACCGGCAAAGTGCGCGCGGTATTCTTTTAGCGAAAGTTCCGTGAGATAATCCAGCGCCCCGCGACCGGTGCGCGCGCGCACGTCGTTGACGATCTTTTTCCCCATGAACGCCCCGATGCGCACGTCGCTGTACGGATTGGCCGCGACCGAATGGCGTATCATCGAATTGATGCCCACAAACCCGGTGCCGTGCGGAATCTGCACCTCGCCTTGCACAGAGCCCGGGCGGCAAAGGATGTGCGTGAGCCGGCCTTCGTGTCCGCTGGTCACTGCCGTCTGGTCCATGATCCCGCACGGCGCGCCCACCACGTGATTTTCCGCCATCTGCCCAAGGCGCGCGATGCGGGCTGGATCCAGCTTGATGCCCAGATAAGCATTCAGGCAACAAAGCGTGCCGATTTCCACCGCCGCCGAACTCCCGATGCCCACATTCATCGGCACCGCGCTCAGCAGCAACAGGCTGAAACCATAAGGCAGCTTCACCGGCTCCTCTTTGAGCATCGTGAAAATACTGCCGCCGATATACGAGGCCCAGTTCACCAGCGGATTCGCCTGGCACAATGCGCGGATCTCCGCGTAACCGGCCAGTCCGTCGCCCGATGAAAAATAATCCAATGGGATGCGCGTCTCCACCGGCAGGCTGCTGCGACCCACCTGCACCGTGCGGATACGCAGCGTGCGGTCCGTGCGTGGCTGCAACGCCATCAACATCCCACGGCCCAGCACCGCTTCGCACACATTCGCGCCGGAATAATCCGCGATACCGCCCATCACATCCAGCCGGGCAGGCACCCGCGTCACCCAGATTTCGCCGCTGTTGAAAAAGCCCGCCAGGCCAGTCGCATCGCTATTCGGTTTGGTGAGCAACCGCTCGAACTCCTGCACTTCAAATAAAGTCTGTTCTGATTTCATGGATCGCAGCCCGAGACGATGCCAAAGGTGTGTGTGGCAGTCACGCCGATAGTTGGGCACTCATGCCTTAAATTATCATTTAAGACACCATGGAATGACCAAAAAAGGATTCCTTATTTTTAACACGATATAACACGATAATGCACACCACAGTTCGCGAAGCGAACAGCTCTTGTGGGCCACTGACTCGTGGGGCTTGGGAAGCCAATTCCTTCGAAAAATAACACGATGCATAACACGATTGATTCACGATTAAACACGATGTTTCACGATAATCCTCGATTTCTCGTGTTTCGCGCGCGCGTTTACCCAAACGAGGTAGGGCGGCCACTCCGTGCGCGCCGCTTCCCCAACTTTGGTAGCCGCCGACGTTAGTCGGCGCTGACCAGCAACCGGCCACCTGCTTGCCGCGCCATTCCCCTTGGAGCTTGGATGTTGAATTTGGAGCTTTCATCAAGTACCCCCCATCTTTTTTCTTAAAATGAGACCTCTGCAAAACTCGATTGAACACAGGGAGAGGAGCGACGTCAGAGAGACATGCAAACGACGACCAACGCACAGCTGGGGTTGCTGGATAACCTGATGACGGCCAAACCGAC
>Ga0265338_10002270_pt1 | contig 29274 bp, 27 predicted proteins | sample 42126metaG_FD_193579 | JGI IMG/M metagenome (GOLD analysis project Ga0265338, IMG submission 193579) | Rhizosphere microbial communities from Carex aquatilis grown in University of Washington, Seatle, WA, United States - 4-21-26 metaG | ecosystem: Host-associated > Plants > Roots > Rhizosphere...
TAATATTCTGTAGAATGCAATACTATCTTTTATAGTTGTTACTTTCCATTGTTTATCATAAAAGATTTTGTCTGTGGGTGTCTGACTAAATACAGAAATAGAGATTAGGCAGAATAGTGCGGTTAATATGTAATTTTTCATTATCTGTTTTTATATTAATTCTTCTTTAAATCCAAGTAGGTTTAGTTTATTATTATCTCCGACTCTAGCGCGGTTTTTATTTCGAGACATTCCATATCTTAAAGATATGGAATGTCTTAATAAAACCCCGATAACTATCGGGATTGCTTTTAATTGGATTTAAAAATCATTTATTTTGCTTTAGCCACAAATACAATACTGCTCATAATACTAATAAGGATAACTCCTAAAAAGAATATGAGCAATGCTAATTTGCTTTTTGAATTTATCTTACTAACTCTAAAAAGTAAATATCCTGCAAGCATATTAAATAAAGCCCATAAAACATTAATTAAAGGAGATGAGAGTCCTTGACCGGGAGGATTAGCAAATGGTGAGGGGAAAGCGTTTCCTGAAACTCCATTAACAAAATGTGGAACCGCATTCGTTAAAAATGCTCCTGCAAAAAATCCTGCCATGTAATGATACCATTTCAATGGTTTCTCTAATGATTTGTCTGTTTTTTTCATAATTGTAAATGTTTATTTGTTTTACTTCTTGTATGTTTTCTCCTTGTTCATCGCTGCCGCACGATTACATCGTATAGCTTGTTATTTAACTTCTATTTTCCACCTCGCGAAAGGATTCGCACGGTATGGGGATGAAAGGATTCGCTCGGTAGCGGTGATATCTCCCTTTCTATTTAGACATTCCATATCTTAAAGATATGGAATGTCCTAATAAATCCACGCTAGCTGCTTAATATTCAACACGAATATGCCAAATTTGAGCCTCCTCCCAATTATATCTCCAATATATCCACCTCCCATTACCATATGATGTTTTAAAAGAATAATCTAAAACAACTCCATTGTCACCAACAATCCTAGACTTAAAATCATCTGTATCTTGATTTAAACCATGGTTATCGAAAGATGCATTTAAATCATAATAAACACCTCTTGCGTTCTCTAACTTTTCTGTAAGAAAATTATAATCAACAAATCTATTAACTTTCAAATTTTTCATTATTGCTTGAATATTTGTATCATGCACACGGAGTGAATATTTAAGATTAATTTCTTTGTCAGACATCATGGTAGGCATTTTATATTTTACAGTGTCAATTAAATATCTATACTTTTTGTAATTCTCCATGCTATTTATCAAACCAACTTTCATAAATTTAATTTCATCATCAGTTAATGGTATAGTAACCCATTTTTTTATATCACTCTCTAGTTTTGTATTTATATAATTTTCAATATCAAACCCAAAGCAATCCGAGAAATCTTTCTCGTCAGTAATATTTCCTTTCGAATCATACTCACTAGCAAACATAGTGATTCCAAGGGTATCAACTTTCCGTGTTCTATATACATTACCTAGAGTATCAAAAAGAGCGACTACATATTTCCCGTCACTTTTACGAAACCCCGATTTTGAATTTCCTTCTATGTTAATTACTTGTCCTGTTACCTTATTCTTTCTGTTATACAAAAAATCTTTATATAATCGAATCATACAGGTATTTCGTACAGAATCATTATTAATGGTATCGGTATGAAATTTCTTTATATTAAATTTTTCTTTTGCTAACACAATTCTCGCTTGAGGAGTTGTATTTAGATTGATGCTAGGGTGTACATAATCACCAAAAATGTTTTGAATGCAATCAGAAGGATATTTTGATTCATCTTCACTAAAATCTACTCTGCCATTAAAAGGATTTATAAATAAATGGAGATAAAAACTACCTGTGTCACATAGCCAGGAAGACTTGTTACGACTAAGAAGCTCAGTTGTTGAAATAGACCAATATGGAATACCCATTTCATCGAAGGGTCGTTCTATTATTACCGAATCCAAGCATAAATAGCCATTATCTTTTTTAGAAACAATATTATTAATATAACTAAGAATATCATCAACTGAAATAGATATAGTATACCTATTATTAGGAATTTCAATATAATCGCATTTTTCATCCAATCGATCATAATACTCAATCCAACAATTAGGAGATACTCGATTTTTAAATGCATTGTTATAGTATCGTCCATAAAAAGAGATTCTACCATTATCCGGATAATATTTCTTTTGTATTACCAACCGACTATTCTTGTTTTTTTCTTCTTTTGTAAATCCATATCTGGTATTTCCGGTTATCTCTACAATGTCACCTGTTTTTAGGTTTTCATGTTTATAATTTATCTCCTTCCATTCAAGCATCTTGCAGCTTATATCTACCGAGTCATTAGAAATTGTGAAAGTATCTGTTTTTATCTTATCTACATCAATTCGTTCCATCAGCCTTCCTGTTTTCTCATGTATATAGGTAGAAATAGGGATGTTATGATTTTTCCCATAGCTAGCAGAAAAGCTCCATAGTACAAACAAGAAACTAAGGATGTGTGCTTTATTCATGGCAGTAGTTGTTTCTATTTATTAAGCAATTCCAAATATAAAGTTTTATTTCAACCTGCCAATAAAAAAAGAATACAAACTGCATCCTTTTGGTTAGTGATTGAAAAATGATTGAACGATAGTTAAGAAGAATAGCACGATTCTACGCACTCTTTTTTACTGTGTTAGACACAATGGAACGATTATTTTAAACTTTATAACGATCGTTTCAAACTTTAGTTACTATGTTTCAAACGATTGAACGATTGTGTCAAACTTTCGTTATTGTGTTTCAAACGATCGAACCATTGTGTTAAACTTTGGTTAATGTGTTTAAAACGATCGAACGATGGTGTCAAACTTTGGTTACTGTGTTTCAAACGATCGAACGATGGTGTTAAACTTTCGTTAATGTGTTTAAAACGATCGAACGATGGTGTCAAACTTTGGTTACTGTGTTTCAAACGATCGAACGATGGTGTTAAACTTTCGTTATTGCGTTTAAAACGATCGAACGATGGTGTTAAACTTTGGTTACCGTGTTTAAAACGATCGAACGATGGTGTTAAACTTTCGTTATTGTGTTTAACACGATTGAACGATGGTGTTAAACTTTCGTTATTGAGCCTAAAACGATCGAACCATTGTGTCAAGCTTTGTTTACTACATTTAAAACAATCGTTCAATTGTATTGAAGTTTGTTTCTATAACTTTATTTCAGTCTTATCATCACGCTTTGACTCCATTCAGTTTTCACATCGTTGCGAAGCATCTGGCGGTTTTGAAAGTAATAAACGCTGCCCGGTGTGAGATTGGATACTTTTGTTTTTGAAGTCATGCTGGCCGGTAAATGTGTCCATGTACTATTGTCTACACTCATGCGCCATTCGTGAGCACCTCTTCCTTCTGCTGTTAAATCAACGCAGCCTTCTTCCACACTGTCTTTGGCGGTATTTTGTTGTTTGTTGTGGAAAGAGGTTTTTTTGGTAGCCATGCTGGCACTGGTAATGATTGCTTCTGCTTTGGTAGGGTTGGCATCGGCAATGGTTTGCACATCGTTGCGAAGCGTGCGGAGATCGTTTTTCACCACTTCCAAAGCGACATTGCGCGCATCCACACTCACTGAGGGTGGCGTGGTGGTGCAACCCGTTTGGGCAGCATCAAGGGCAGTGATGTCTACGTTGAGAACTGCTACTTTGGCGGCAGAACCGGGGAAATAATCATTGCCCTGCATGGCTTTGGAAACGGCTTTAGCATAAGGAATGAATTCTGTAACTTTACTTGGAAGATTGAGCGCGACATTTACACGCCTTACTAATGTTTTGGGTTTGGTTGTCATTTTTTTATTTGTATTAAGTTTATTAAAACGATACAAAAGTATTATAAATGACTTTTACTTGTTTGTCGGAAAAACGACAAATTTCATTTAATAAACAATGTCAAAGGGAATAGAATAGATGCATGAATCGCAAAAACAAGTTATAGTAGTATATCAATCCTTTATACAACGCACATATAGCCCTACTACATAGAAGTTGCTGTAGCTGTACAAATCGGGAAGATTGTAGTACATATATCTGTTAAATGCTTTACCGGAAATGGTACTCGCAGTTGAACTCCACCAATCACCGTTGAAAAAGGAATCAAAAGAACCATCAGTATAACGATACCCTCCTTGCATGGCACTAAAACCGGTACTGTTGTTTTTTGATAAATCATTACCTATTGCACCTACACTTGTATCAGTGTTCCAGCCAGTTGTAGCGGCTAATGCCTTGCCTACGGAGCCGGAGTTACCAAGGTTTGCATTCACATAGTTGTAGAGTGTTGTCCATTCGGCATCAGTTGGTACATGCCATCCTATAGGAGCTAGTTTAGCTGTGTGTACTGCATACCAATTATAGAGCTTACCATATTTGTCATTGGCAGTTAAGTTGTCATAATCACACCAGGCACCGGTAGTCAACCCCATCCATGCCGTGCCGTCAGTTACATTGGGAATGGCTGTACCATCGTTGTATTTGGTCGTTATCAGGTTTTCTACCATCCAAGTTTGCGTACCAATAGTTACAGTGCGATATACATTGCCATCTATATCAACAACGCCTTCTTTTGTTTTAAAAGAAACTTCATTGCCATATACAGTTTCAGTAGAATTAACGGCAAAGGCTCTTACATAATAGGTGGTGTTCATTGCTAATCCGGTAATAGCAGAGTTGAAATTTCCTATACCGATGCCTTCGGAGGTTTTATTATCTGTAACTGTTGGATTAGGAACGGTACTCCAACAAATGCCTTTCTCAAGAATGGAGCTCGCATTTGTACTTGCAATAACTCCTCCACCTGTTGCAGTAGTTAAATCAATATTAATTATTGGATTGGTTGACAGTATAATATCAGTTGGATTTGTAGTAAAAATCAATGTATTTCCATAAGCTGTTCCTGCTTTATTGGTAGCAAATGCTCGAACGTAATAAGTAGTATTTTTCTTCAGAATAGTAAGGGTACAAATCAAAGAATCAGCTCCCATCGGATCAACTAATTTATAACCATTAACGGTTGGATTCGGGCTTGTACTCCAACAGATACCTCTCGATTTTATTGTAGCACCGCCATTATTCATAATTTTACTACTAACAACTACAGAAGCTGAATCAATACTAACTATTTCAGTAGTGCCTACTTTTGGTAATTGGGTAAAGGATGAGTGTGTTTCATCTAAAAAATAACAACCGTTTAGAAAAAATAATTGTGTTGTAATTAATAAATAAAGAAATAGATGTTTTTTATTCATTACAAAAAGCGGTTTATACGAAATAAATTAAAAAAGCTTATTTAAAAAACATACTACAAAGATAGAAATATTTTATTTCATACCTAAACATAAAAAGGACGATGGCTTACTTAGCACATTCGTCCTTTTTGTTATATTTATGATGTTAAATTAATCTTTAATGCAACGCACAGAGAAACCATTTGCTTTATTATAAACACCTCTATACGAATAACTAGTAAGATAATTAATAGTTAAACCTAACACATTGGCACTGTCAGACTCAGTAGTAGTCCATCAAAACCCATATTGTAATATATATAGAAAATATTACTGGTATAAATTTTACCGGCAGGCAAGGCATTGAAACCAGAGCTGTTGTTTGTACTTAAATCATTCCCTGGGGCTCCTATAGTTGTAGAAATAGCCCAGTCAGTCGTATCAGCTAATGATTTATCTAGTTTATTTCCGGTAAATGTTCCATCATAATTACCCCCATGCGCAATCAAATAGTTCTCCAAGATTGTACATTCAGCATCAGATGGTATATGCCACCCTACAGGAGCAATATTACGACTATCATTCACCGCATACCAGTTATAAAGATGTCCGTATTTAATTCCATTGGCAGCCAAGTTATTGTAATCACACCAAGCACCGGTAGTCAAACTACCCCAACTATTGGTAACATTAGGAATTATTGTTCCATCACGATATTTGGTGGTTTTCAGGTTATCCACCATCCAAGTTTGGGTTCCAATAGTTACTGTTCTATATGTGTTTCCATCAATATCCGTCACCGCACCCATCGTATTAAAAGATATTTCATTACCATAGTAAACATAATCATTTATAATTGCATAGGCTCTTACATAATAGGTTGTATTCATTATCAAACCGGTAATAGATGATTTAAAACCACCAACTCCTGCGCCCCCAGTAGCAATATTATTATAAACCTTGGAATTAGGGCTGGTACTCCAACAAACACCTCTCTCTTGAACTAAACCAATACCATCCGAGCCAATAATACTACTACATTTAACTGTTGTTAAATCAATATTTGTAATGCTTATTGTTAGTATGGATGGCAATTTTGAATTAGTAGTAAAAGGTTTTGTTGCACTATAACTTGTACCAACACTGTTTGTAGAATATGCCCGTACATAATAGGTAGTATTCGGTTTTAATCCTGTAATATTAGACGAGTAAGTTCCGACATCCGTGCCATCGGAAGTTTTGTTATCAGCAATACTTGGCGATGCGTTGGTACTCCAGCATACTCCTCTTTGGGTTATTGTATAATTACCATCATTAGAAATAGCATAGCCAACGGTAACACTGGTTGAATCAATATTACCTACTCCGGTAATTGAAACGGTAGATAATCCATTTTTTGTGGTGAATGAAGTTGTTTCACCATAAGCGGTTCCTATACTATTGATTGCATAGGCTCGCACATAGTAGGTGGTATTGGGTGATAGACCACTAAAATTACACGTAAACGACCCCATTCCTTTTCCATCCGGATATTTATTATCTGTAATTTTCGGCTCTTGGTTTGTGCTCCAACATACTCCTCTTTCAGTAACATAAGCACCGCCATCATTTGAAACAGTTCCGCCCGAAATTGCAAATGTTGAACCCTGATAAATAATATTGGTAGTACTTACTGTAGATATTTGATTATATATTTTGTTATTATCCTCACAGCTTATCAGCAAGAGCATAAATAAGAGAATTTGAACTAACTTTTTCATTCGTTATTGGGGGATGTTTCACATAAAAAACAACAACTTGAAAGAAGAAATAAAAGTTTTATTTGAAATAAAATGCAAATTATATTCGAAATATCAGCTTCAAAGATATGAATAATTTATTTGCACACCTAAAACAAAAAAGCGAAGCAGTCTTAATGACTGCCTCGCTTTTAGCATTTAATTTATCTATTAATTGTTAACTGTTGCTAACAATTATTTCTCTAATTCAATTAACAATGAATCCTTTGGAATCTTCACCCCTTTCACAACATTAATCTTCTTAATCTTAGCTGTAAAAGGCATTTCAATCCTGTTTCTCATTTTCATGGCTTCCAGTATCAATAGAGGCTCACCCTCTTCGACTAGCTGACCTTCTTTTACAAAAATCTCTACGATGGTGCCTGGAATAATCGAATAAATCTCAAACGGACTTGGATTCTCCCAAAACTTACGCATCTTATATTTCTTTGTCAGTAAAGTTTTGTACTTACGAGCTGTTACAGCAAATTCAATAAGTTCATTTTTTTCTTCTGATGTCATAATTTCAGTTGTTTAATTCTAATTAATAAAAATCAAATTTTCAATAAATCAGGAATCTGAAATTAATCAAAAAGGAGGAATACCATGCTTCTTAGAAGGACGCTCATCAACCTTATTGTTAGAAATTGCCAATGCATGAAGCAATATAGAACGAGTTTCAGCAGGCTCAATCACCCCATCAATATAGCCCTTAGAAGCAGCCACATAAGGATTTGCAAATTTCTCTATATACTCTAGTACTTTTTCTTGACGCATCGCATCTTGATCTGCAGCTTCCATAATTTCTTTGCGGAAAATAATGTTGGCAGCACCTTCAGGTCCCATCACCGCAATCTCAGCACTTGGCCATGAATACACAAAGTCAGCACCTAAGTGACGAGAGTTCATAGCGATGTAACCACCACCATAAGCCTTACGAAGAATAATAGTAATTTTAGGCACAGTAGCTTCAGAATAAGCATAAAGCATCTTAGCACCATGACGAATCACACCTGCATGCTCTTGATCAACACCCGGAAGGTAACCAGGCATATCTTCTAATGTTACGATAGGAATATTAAATGCATCGCAATAGCGAATAAAACGAGCCGCTTTATCAGAACTATCACAATCAAGTACTCCTGCCAAATACATAGGTTGGTTTGCAACAAAACCAACTGTTTCACCATTCATACGACCAAATCCAATCACAATGTTAGCAGCAAACAACTCCGAAATCTCAAGGAATTCAGAATTATCTACTAATACCTTGATTACATCACGTACATCATAAGGTTGTTTTGGGTCTGAAGGAATAATATTTTCAATGTCCTTCTTGCTTTTTGGTTCTTTTGGTTCAAATGCTTTAGCTTTTTGAGTATTATTCCATGGAATAAAGGTGATAAGTTGTTTTATTTGTTCAAAACATTCTTTCTCACTCACGGCATAGAAATGAGCGTTACCAGTAATTTCAGCATGCACACGAGCACCGCCCAAATCTTCTTGTGAAATCTTTTCACCAAGAACAGACTCAATAACATTAGGACCTGTGATAAACATTTTAGAAATATTTTCTACCACAAATACAAAATCCGTTAAAGCTGGAGAATAGACTGCACCACCGGCACATGGCCCAAGAATAACAGATATTTGAGGAATAACACCCGAAGCCATAGTATTACGGTAAAAAATCTCACCATAACCGGCCAAAGCACCAATACCTTCTTGAATACGAGCACCTCCAGAATCATTAATACCAATACAAGGAACCTGTAACTTAAGCGCAAGATCCATAATTTTGGTAATTTTACGAGCATGCTTAAGTCCTAAAGAACCTCCCATTACTGTAAAATCTTGAGCATAAATACAAATAGGAGCACCATAAACAGTACCAGTACCTGTTATTACACCGTCGCCGGCTAATACTTTTTTGTCCATACCGAAGTTTCTCTCTTCATGTTGAACAAATAAATCGTACTCATGAAATGAATTTTTGTCAAGAATAGCAAGAATACGATCACGGGCTGTTAATTTACCCATTGCAACTTGTTTCTCAATTGCTTCATCTCCTCCACCTTTTTGAACAATAGCTTTCTTTTCGCGTAAAGCTAAGATGTTTTTCTTTAGTGACATAGAATATTATTTTATGTAAATACTTGTAAATCAATGGTTAAAACTACAAACACATTGATAATAAACTTTTGCAAAAGTAGCATTTAATCTAAACTAGTTAAAAACTTTTATTGTTTTGTTTTCAACAGAATTATTTTTATTCTGTTTTTAAAAAAGATGTGAACATTTATTCGTTTTTATTGTTTTGATTATAAACCATTTACAACCAGAATAAGTAATAGATAGTCTATTCTTAAATTAATTTAATTGTTTTTAAACATGGTTTAATTCTTCCAAACAAGTCATTTAATTGTTTAATAACATTAGAAAAAAAACTATTTTGAAAAATAATAAAACTATTTTTGATTCAATAATATTAACATTAATGAAACTAAACTATAAAATTATGAGAAAAAACCTACATCTGTTAGTATTCGTACTTTTTACAATACTTATAACCTCCTCCTGTAACAAAAGCAGTGGAGATGATTGGACACTTGGTAAAATTATTTCATTGGGTGATGTTTCATTAGGAGTACCTGCATCTTATAAATACACTAAAAATATTGATGTTACAGTTGAGGTAAGTGATGGATTCCAAGGTAATTCTGTTGAAATAGATATGGAACCATTAGCAGGAAGAACACAAGACGATGTTTTTAATTACAAGACTGCTCACTACCCTTACGGGACACCAACTGTATCAGACACAACTTTACTTAATATTCCAACTAGAAAGCTTGAAACAGTTATTGGAGTTGCACCTGGTCTTGGTGGTGAACAAACTGTTGTGTCTTATATCTTTATTCACAACGACAAGGTCTATACACTTGAATTTTCATGGAGTCAAGAAACTAATAGTAAAAGTATAACTTTGATGAATCAGATGCTTGCATCATTAACTATAAAATAGAACAAGATTAAAATAAAAATAAAAGGCCTCCCAATTTGGGAGGCCTTTTTTGTTGCGGGGGCCAGACTCGAACTGACGACCTTTGGGTTATGAGCCCAACGAGCTACCAACTGCTCCACCCCGCGATATTTTGTGAGTGCAAAAGTATAGCTTTTTTCGATACAAACAACTTTTCGGTAAATATTTTTTTAAAAATCCTTAAGTCTCTGGAAAAAACATTCAATTACAATGCATTAATTACTTCATTTCATAGATACATAAATAATAAGTATAAAATAGTGAACTTCAAAATTCATCTAATGGTTCTAATTTATTATGTTTCCACTCCTTTAAAACAAGTAACTGACACATTAAAAATAAAAAAGAATTTCGATGAAAAGGCATTTTTATATTTTCACATAAATGACACTGAAATGATAAATAAATATAATAAAGAAGTTTTTTAGCAAGTGTGCTTTTTTATTTTCAAAAAATTTATATTTTTGTGCTTTATAATATTGTTATAAAACACTAAAAATGGTAAAAAAACAGACTATCGAAACCATTGGAATTAATGAAATTCATGAGTTCTGGGATGTATTGACAGAAGATCAAAGAGCTTATTTACAGGCAAATATATCTATACATCATTTTAAAAAAAATGAATTAATCCACAGTGAAGGAGACATCCCTACCCACATGATGATTTTAGTTCGTGGGAAAATAAAAATTTATAAAGCTGGCGTCGGTGGAAGAAGTCAGATTATGAGAATGCTTAAACCATATGAATATTTTGGTTATCGAGCCATTTTTACTACAGGCGGTTATAATACAAATGCCCGTGCTTTTGATGCTTGTTCAATTTATATGATACCTGCAGGGGTTATCAAAAATTTGCTTCAACAAAATGCTATGCTTGCATACTCGTTTATCGAAAGACTTTCGACAGATTTAGGTGCATCTGATGCACGCATGGTTAATCTCACTCAAAAACATATTAGAGGTCGTTTAGCTGAAGCACTTTTATTTTTGAAAGATAATTACGGATTGGAAGAAGATGGTGCAACAATAAATATCTATTTAGCAAGAGAAGATATCGCAAATCTTTCTAATATGACTACCTCAAATGCAATCAGAACACTTTCTAATTTTGCTTCCGAAATGGTCATTGCTTTAGATGGTAGAAAAATTAAAATCATTGACTTTGATAAACTTCATAAAATAAGTAAAATGGGGTAATTATCCCTTTCTAAAAATATAAAATTAAGGCTTGCTATATATAATAGCAAGCCTTAATTTATTTAAATGGTTTGAAAAATAATAGAATACGATGAAAACAAAGTATTATATTTGTAGGTTATAAAATCAAAATGCATCGTTTACATGAAAAAACTTCATACAAAGGCCTTTTTAGAAAAAATACGATTTAAATATAAAGTTTCAATTCTAAATGAAAACACATTAGAAGAAACTTTTCATATTCGCCTATCAAGATTAAATGTATTTTTAGTTACGTGTTCCTTTCTTGCTATTTGCTTTATTGTCAATTCTCTTCTTATAATTAAATCACCTTTAAAACAATTTCTCCCTGGATATGAAAACACTGGCGTACGCACTGAGATTATACACAGTACGATGTTAGTTGATTCGCTAATTTATAAAGTTAAAAAACAAGATGAATATATTACAGTATTAAGAGATATCTTGACTGGTGATCTAAAAATTGATAAAGTGATTCCTTTAGATTCCTTAGCGTTAAAAGAAAGAGAGAAAGTACTACTTACAAAATCAAAAAACGAGGAGAAATTTTGTGAAAACTTCGAGCAAGAAGAACAATATAACTTAAGTATCCTTAGTACGCCTAAAACACAACAAGCATTTGTATTTTTCAAACCGGCAAAGGGAGTTATCTCTGATAAATTTAACCTGCGGAAATCACATTTTGGAGTAAATATCACAACTGCTCCAAATGAGAATGTGGTTTCAGTTCTCGATGGAACGGTAATTTATGCTGGATTTACGATTGAAGAAGGATATGTCGTAGTTATACAACATGAGAATGAATATACTTCAGTATATAAAAATAACTCAGAACTTTTAAAATCTGTTGGGGAAAATGTAAAAGCAGGTGAATCTATTGCAATTGTGGGCAATACAGGTAAACAAAGTTCTGAAAAATATTTGCACTTCGAGTTGTGGCAAAAAGGAAAACCCTTGAATCCTGAAGAATATATTATTTTTTAATTGTATCAAATGACTTCTACGAAAATAAAGCATATAGCCATCTTAGGCTCAACCGGTTCTATTGGTACTCAAGCACTTGAGATCATTGATGAAAACCCCGAATTATTTGAAGTTTACGCACTTACAGCTAACAATAACATAAAACTACTTGTTGAACAAGCTCTGAAATTCAAACCTGAAGTAGTTGTAATTGGAAACGAGGACAAATACTTAGAGGTAAAAGAGGCTTTAGCTAAACTTCCAATCAAAGTTTTTGCCGGAAATGATGCGATTGCACAAGTGGCTGAAATGGAACCTATCGACATGGTGCTTACGGCTATGGTGGGCTATTCAGGCTTGAAGCCCACTATTTCTGCTATCAAAGCAAAGAAAGCTATTGCTTTGGCTAACAAGGAAACTTTGGTTGTGGCAGGTGAACTTATCACTCAATTAGCAATTGAGAATTCATGTGCTATCCTACCTGTTGATTCTGAACATTCTGCTATATTTCAATGTCTTGTGGGTGAAAACTTGGATAGCGTTGAGAAGATAATTCTGACAGCTTCAGGTGGCCCTTTTAGATGTAAAAGCTATGAGGAACTGGCTTCGGTTACGAAAGCGCAAGCCCTAAAACACCCTAATTGGGATATGGGTGCTAAAATCACTATTGACTCCGCCTCCATGATGAATAAAGGCTTTGAGGTGATTGAAGCTAAATGGCTTTTCGGACTTAAACCGGAGCAAATTGATGTGGTTATTCATCCTCAATCTATTATTCACTCCATGGTGCAGTTTGCTGATGGTTCTATCAAAGCTCAAATGGGATTGCCGGACATGAAACTTCCTATTCAATATGCTTTTGGATATCCTATAAGATTAGAAAATAAATATCCTCGATTAGATTTTTCCCAATATAGCACGCTTACTTTTGAGCAGCCTGATGTAAAACGATTCCGTAACCTTGGCTATGCTTACGAAGCTATGGCAAAAGGTGGTAATATGCCGTGCATATTGAATGCAGCTAATGAAATTGTAGTAGCAGCCTTCTTGCAAGACAAAATTGGTTTTCTGCAAATGAGTGATATTATAGAACAAACAATGAACAAGGCTTCATTCATAAAAACGCCTTGTTATGAGGATTATGTAGCTACAGATGCTGAAGCTAGAAGGATATCACTCGAATTAATTAGATAAACACTAACATAACATGGAATCATTTTTAATCAGGGCCATTCAACTAATTCTTAGCTTATCTATATTGGTTTTCACGCATGAGCTGGGGCATTTCTTCTTTTCGAAGGTGTTTAAGGTTCGGGTGGAACGGTTTTATCTTTTTTTCAACCCTAATTTTTCATTAATTCGCTTCAAGCGATTTAAGAATAAATGGCATGTGAAACTGCTTGCCAAGAATGAAAAGAGTTTATCTACGCCTGTTACCGATAGCAAAGGGAATCATTTAATAGATTCAAGCGGGGCTTACATGTATAATTCAATACAAATGAATGAGCTTTCGGATGCCGATTGGCGTAAATATCCGGAAGCTACGGAATGGGGTATTGGTTGGTTGCCACTGGGTGGTTACTGCAAGATTTCGGGCATGATTGACGAATCGATGGACAGAACTCAATTAAAAACCGAACCTAAACCATGGGAATATCGAGCGGTAAATCCGTGGAAACGCTTACCTATAATAACCGGTGGTGTTATCGTCAATTTTATTTTGGCTCTGGTTATTTATTCTGCTGTACTATTTACATGGGGTGAAAAATATGTACCGACAAGAAATTACAGCCTCGGTATGGAGTTTAGCGAAACTTGTAAAAAAGCTGGTTTTAAGGACGGTGATATTATTTTATCAGCGGATGGTGTACAGTTGGAGCAATTTGATGATGCTTCGTTTCGTAAGATGATTGAAGGGAAATCGGTAGGTGTACTGCGCAATAATTCAATCGTGCAAATACTAATTCCAAAAGGGTTCATGCAACAATTGATGCATGAGAATAAGGGTTTTGCTATTCCGCGCATTCCTTTTATTGCTGATAAAGTAATAGGAAAATCACCTGCTGAAAAAGCGGGATTCAAAGTGGGTGATAGTTTGGTTACCATAAACGGACAAAATACTATTACCTTCTTTGATTTTGCAAAAAACATTAGCACTCATAAGAACAAAGCCGTATTTGTTGGTGTTTATCGGAAAGGAGCTTTACTAACTATTAAAGTTGCTCCTGATAGCACTGGTAGAATAGGCATTGCTCCTCGCCTTCCCGAAGCCATTTTCAAAACAAAAACGATTTCTTACAGCCTGCTCGAATCTATTCCTGCGGGAATAAAACTTGGTGTAAATAAGCTAACGGGCTATGTGAGTGATATGAAATATATCTTCACCAAAGAAGGTGCTCAAAGCATGGGGGGCTTTGGAAGTATTGCCAAACAGTTTGATTTTGAATGGAACTGGATACAATTTTGGCAGACAACGGCTTTCCTTTCTGTGATATTGGCCTTTATGAATATTCTACCAATACCGGGCTTGGATGGCGGTCATTTGTTGTTTTTACTTTACGAAATTGTAACCGGACGCAAACCCAATGAGAAGTTTTTGGAACGGGCTCAGGCTGCCGGAATGATTTTCTTATTATTTTTGATATTATATGTAAATATCAATGACATTATAAATTTTGTTTTTTAATTTGAATTTGTATCTTTGAAAAGATAAACCAACCAACCTATAAATAATCAATGTCTATGAAAAGACTAGTCCTAACCTTTATCACTTCCTTTGCCATTTTCTTATTGGCAATAGCAGGAAGTTCTACACAACAAGTGTCACCAAGCAAAAAGAGCCCTTCCAAAACTCAAACTTCTGTAAAAAAAACATCTAAATCAAAGTCTACCACTGTACTTAAAAAAGATACTGCAAAAACAGTTGTGGCTGAGAAACATAACTGTATATATATTACAAAAGCTGATTTTATAAAAAGGGTTGATAACTTTGAACAAGATCCAAATAATTGGAAATACTTAGGTGATAAGCCATGTATTATTGACTTCTATACTACTTGGTGTGGTCCATGCCGTATGTTAGCACCTATATTGGAAGAACTTGCGAAAGAATATGAAGGGAAAATATATATTTATAAAGCTGATGCTGAAAAAGAGGCTGACTTGGCACGCGTTTTTCAAGTTCAAGCTTATCCCACTTTGGTTTTTTGTTCAATGACTGGCAACCCGCAAATGTCTAAAGGAGCACTTCCAAAAGAACAGTTAGTTGAAATAATAGAACAAACATTACTTAAAAAACAAGCTCCTGCACCTCCTCCATTATTACAAAGAAGATGAAATTAATTCATATACTAATTAAACATTTAAACTGATGAAAAAAGTAATTCTACTTGCTTTTATACTTATTTCGCCCTATTTATATTCCTTTGGGGAAGCTCCTGCTGTTAAGACTGTTAAGAGTCCTTCTTCCGGAAAAAGTGAAGTTATTGTATTAACTAAAGCGGAATTTCTTAAACGAGTAGAAAATTTCGAAAAGAATCCTAAAGAATGGACTTATATAGGTGATAAACCCTGTATAATTGATTTCTACGCTACTTGGTGTGGTCCTTGCAAACGAACAGCTCCAATCATGGAAGAACTTGCTACGGAATACAAAGGCAAAATATATTTTTACAAAGTTGACACGGATAAAGAAACTGAGTTGGCTCAAACATTTGGAATTAGAAGTATTCCAACTTTATTATTCTGCCCTCTAAATGGAAACCCAAGCATGGCACAAGGTGCAATCGAGAAAGCCGAGTTTATAAAAATAATTAATCAATCCTTGATTAAAAAGAGCCCAAACAAAGAAAATAAAAAGATAGCTAAAACTACATCAAAATAAAATTTATCCATTCTAATACGAATTTGCATGAAGACAACAAAAAAAATTCTACTTTCGGAAAAAGAAATGCCAACGGCATGGTACAATATTGCGGCAGATATGCCAAACCAACCGCTTCCTCCATTACATCCCGGTACTAAACAACCTATTAACCCGGCTGATTTGGAAGCTATTTTTGCAAAAGAATTAGTTAAACAAGAAGTATCTCAAGAACGCTGGATAGAAATTCCTGATGAAGTAAGAGATCTTTATAAAATATACCGCCCTACTCCGCTTGTGCGCGCTTCTGGATTGGAAAAGGCATTAGATACTCCGGCTAAAATATATTTCAAAAATGAAAGTGTAAGTCCTGTCGGTTCACACAAATTGAACTCGGCTATTCCGCAAGCTTACTACAATAAAATGCAAGGGATCAAATTCCTAACCACTGAAACAGGTGCCGGACAATGGGGCTCTGCTTTGAGTGTGGCTTGTCAGCATTTTGGCTTGGGACTTAAAGTGTATATGGTAAAAGTAAGTTACGAACAAAAACCATATCGCAAATTTATTATGCAAACTTATGGTGCGGAAGTAATCGCATCGCCAAGTAATACAACAGAATCCGGTCGTAAAATATTAGCAATGGATCCTAATTCATCTGGAAGTTTAGGGATTGCTATTTCGGAAGCGGTAGAAGCTGCCGTTACACAAGCTGATACTCGTTATACGTTGGGTAGCGTGTTGAACCATGTTATTTTGCACCAATCTATCATAGGACTGGAAGCCGAAAAACAAATGGAAATGGTAGGCGATTATCCTGATGTGGTAATCGGTTGCTTTGGTGGCGGTTCTAATTTCTCGGGTATCGCATTTCCTTTCCTTCGTCATCAATTTACCGATGGCAAAAAAGTGCGATTAATCGCTGCAGAACCTGCTTCTTGTCCTAAACTTACGCGTGGAGAATTTCAATACGACTTTGGTGATACCGTTGGATTAACTCCACTATTACCAATGTACACACTTGGACATAACTTCCAACCTGCTGATATTCATGCCGGTGGTTTGCGTTATCATGGTGCCGGTACTTTAGTGAGTCAATTACACAAAGACGGATTCGTGGATGCGGTAGCAGTAGAACAACTGGATACTTTTGCTGCAGGTACGCTGTTTGCTCGTGCTGAAGGCATTATCCCTGCTCCTGAATCTACTCACGCCATTGCTGTAGCTATTCAAGAAGCACTGAAAGCTAAAGTTGAAGGCAAAGAAAGAATAATTTTATTTAACCTTTCGGGTCATGGTTTAATTGACATGTCTGCTTATGATATGTATAACTCAGGCAGAATGACAAACTATGAAGTAACTGATGCTTATATTGCTGAAAATATAGCGAAGTTGGAGAAGATAATTTGATAATTTACTTTTGATATTATAAACAAATGGACGATAGCCAAGGTGGCATATCGTCCTTTTTGTTTCCTTACAAAGCAAGTATTACAAACGGATTTCTAAAAATTACTCTATGAAATCTAAGACAAAGAAAGTATCTTTACTATTGAAAGGATAAGATAGGGAAAGTTGCCGGAGTGGTCGATCGGGACGGTCTCGAAAATCGTTGTACGGGTAACTGTACCGAGGGTTCGAATCCCTCACTTTCCGCTTTGTTTCAAAAAATGATAAGTCGAATGTGTTTATATACTTCATACAAGATATACCGTAACTAAAGAAATAATTTATAAAGATTCTACCTCTTTAGTGTAAAGTGTCCAACCTCTTTTTTCCCTGTTTCGGGCAATTCTATTAAATACCAATAATCACCGGATGGTTCAGAATGTCCAAGATAATTTCCATCCCAACCTTGATCCGTTCCTACATAATGCGCCACACATTTTCCAAATCTGTCATATATATATATCTTCGATTTAATGTAGCACATTATATTTTCTATTTCAAGGAAATCATTCTCTCCATCTCCATTTGGAGAGAAAAATTCCGGAACAACTATGGCCGGACAAAGGGATCGTTCAATAGCTACTGTTGTAATAATTGTACTATCACAACCGTCTTCTGCCGTGAATACATCAGTATATATGCCATCATTATTATAGGTATATCCATTTATGGTATAAGTATCTCCATATAGCAAATTTACCGTTTTTGATATGGTATAACTCGGTTTAACTTTTAATGTAAGTATCACTGCACTATCACATCCTAGTGTCGTTAGCAAATGATTCGTATAATTGCCGGCCTTTGATAGTTGGCTGTTTCCAAAAGAATAGACTTCACCTGAACATATTTCTTCGGTTATCGATGTTTGCTTTGATTGAAGGACTGATAAATGGAGTGTAACCGTACTATCACAACCCGCGGCGTTTGCTAAGTGTGCTGTGTAAGTTCCTGGTGTATTATAAGCCGTTCCTCCAATGGTATAATTTTCGCCTTGGCAAATGGATGCCATTACAGCTCCTGTTGTTGGACTTTTTACAGTTACCAATACATTCTTGGTAACCGCGTTACTGCATTGATCGATAATAGTTACCTGATAGGTAGTATTTGAAGCAGGCGAAACTGTTACACTATTTCCGCTGCCAACTCCATTGTTCCATAAACTGGTATAAGGAGGTACTCCATATTTTCCTGTGGCAATAAGTGTAGCCGTTTGTCCCAAACAAACCGAAAGTGCGGAACTAACAGAATCAGGTTCTAGTGTATGTCCTTCTATCATTATGACAAAGGGTTCTTCTGCTTCTATATTATTGTTGCTACAGACAGTGGTTCCTGTACAAATATCATTAAAAAATTGTAAGGTAAAGGGTATGTTTTGAGAGCTGCAAGATGGTGCCGGCATACAATCCAATAAAAAAGATGTGATATCAGAAAATTCCCCCAAAGTGCTAACTGTTCCATGCGAATTATAAGAAGTTGGATCACTTGGATCTGCACTACAATATACCCCACAAGTATCGGTTAATATATTCCAATAACCATCTCTGAGCAGAGCTGTCCCCACGGTTTGAAAACCAAACTTAAAATAGATGCCTGTGATGGTTGTCTTTGGCAGCGAAGGTACTTGCAATATATAATTACACGAATTATAGTCATCGCCACAATCCATTGACCCTGTTATATTGGTTTGAGCAATTGTATTGGTTGTAGATACCAAGGGATCGATTACTATATTTCCATTAGCTAAATGTTTATTCAAATATAATGTGTCAATTGCTAACGAAACAGTGTCTTTTGATATGGAATATGCTAGTTCAATGGTGGTGTTGGATGCATCATTTTCCTGATAGGTTATTGCTTTACTAATATGAATGGCTTTTCCTCCATTTACAACATAATCGGCTTCGTTACTTTCTGAAGAACCGGCATATGTAAACTTACTTTCCTTTTCACTTTTGAATATGTCCTTAAAGATTAACTTTCCAACACCGTAAAAATTATTCTTTCTTACAATAAAACTGGTTTTAATGGTTCCCCTGCCTACTTTCATTTCGGCATTAATACCCGGAAAAATATTTGTTATATAAATGCCTTCATCCCCTGCCTTATAATCTGACCAATTTGGCATTGCCAACAATGTATCTCGTCCATTTACTTGCCCATAGAGCATCCAATTATTAAAATAAACGGTTCCCTGTAAACTTTTTATATATGCAGTTCTCTTATTGGTATCGAACCCAACCGGCTCTTCCTGTCGTCTTGCTTCAAAAAGGTTATTGCCTTGAGGTTCCAATCGCTCGTCAATAGTAAGCCATTGTCCATCTTTTTTATAATGGATGGCACTGGTAGATTTTACTATATAATATTTAGAGGTGCTATCTTTATCCACATACTGTTTACTATCTTGAGTTCTCTTCTCAAAAAGCTCGATAGCTTTGTCCGAAGGAAGATATTTGTCCACGAAATCGGTATCCTGATTTTGACAATATCCTTTATTTTTATCTTTCCAAGCTTTATCTACAGGTTTATGCTTTGTTGTAAAAAAGAAACTACTTGCGGTATCACCGGAAAGGGTTTTAGTTCTAATAGCATAATGATTTTTAACTGATAAATTATTATTAGTTACCTGTTTTATGTTTTGGGATTTGAGATGGCTTATTAATACTATCTGGTAAAATAAAATTATTGCGACAACAACAGAAACCTTTTTCATGTATATCTTTTTAACTTTTACATTAAAACTCACCTTTTAAAGGCTTTTATAAAGTACCATTGAGACTAAATCATATTACAAGTATCAAAGTTAAAAACTATTTTCACGAAAAACAGGTTGGGTTTGTTATTTTAATATAAATATAAAGAAACGATTGTCAACTTGAGAGTTTAATTGTCTGAATAATCGATCGGAACGATCTCAAAAACCATTGTACGGGTGAATGTATCAAGGGTTATAATTCCCCCACTTATTATCAAGTTTTATAAAAAATACAAAATGAATATAGAAATACATTTTTAATAATTTATTAAATAAGTATATATTTGAATAACTGAATAAAGTATCAAATTTTCATGCTATATATTTAAAAAAACATTGAATAAGGTGTTTTTTCATACATATTTCACCTACTATTTTTATTTTAAAATAATAAACAAATAAGAGTCTTATTTTATTCTACAATCATGAAAGAATTAGTTCGCTGTAGGCCTTGTGGCTTTGTAATAGAAGCAGACAAATTTGGGGATGTTTGTCCTGCGTGTGGTATGCCTCGCAAGGCATTTGAGCCATACAGAGAAAAAGTGGCATTAAACCGTTTAACCATTCTGAGTTTTGACCTCCACCCAATTACAATTCATTTGTCGCAGACCTTTGTAGTCCTTATTCCGGGATTGATATTCTTCACCATGCTTTTTCCTGCGTTTCAAAACCAGTTGTTATTAGATGTATTGAAGTTGTAATTTACTTATTTCCGTTAACTTTATTTGCTGCCATCTGCACAGGGATTATCGACGGATTATTCCGTTTCAAATCACTCACACCTCCAATCCTAAGAAAAAAGATTCTTTATGGCACTACCATAATTGGATTATCCATCGCGATGTTTCTTGTTGCCAAAGATGGCGATTATGGCCTTGTTACAATCATCCTTAGCCTTGCTTGTTTGTATTGTGCTGTTCGGTTAGGCTTATTGGGGAAGAAGCTGATAAATGTTATTCTGCCTCGATCTTATCCTATACGAAAATCTAAGATTAGTGAACAACCTGAAACACATGAAATAAAAACTAACGAAGAGTAAATTTCAAAAATAAAAAGGGTGATAATCCAAGTGGATTATCACCCTTTTTAATATATAAAATGCTTTTATTTGATTATCTCCAGCGTACATCCTTTCGCCTTTGGCAAAGCAATACTTATAGTTTCCGTCTTAGCATTAAACGAATATTTCACAGCTTTACCGTCCAATTTGATTTCTTTCACTTTTGTCGGCGTATGAATCACTAAACTACTTTTTTCATTAACAGCTTCGATATGTATGGTTGCAATTCCATTAGATTGAGTCATGTTAAATACCTTGAGTTTGTTATTATCAAGTAGGTCAACATAAGTAAACTCTGATGAGAAGTTTTCTTTTCCCGGGAAAGCGTGTACAAACAGCTCAGGAGTTAAGTTTTTCTTCCAGCATTTAGTGTTACCTATTAATATGTTATTACCTGTAATAAATAGAGCATTCTCGCGCACATAAACCGGAATGTGGTCTTTTGAAAGGGTAATTACTGCTGTGGTTTTTCCTGCATAGGTGTTTGTTGGTGCATACCAATCTATCCAATTACCTGCGGGGAAATATATATTCTTTACCGAATCAGTATTAGTTACGGGTGCCACCAAAAAATCATTCCCGAAAATATATTCATTCCAAATGTTATACGTCTTTGTATCTGATAAATCCACATAGGCAAGTGGCTTCATTAAAACGCCTTCTTTAGCTGCATTGTTTATCTTAGAATATACATACGGTACTAACTGCATGTGCTCAATGGAGGCATCGCGGTATTTTTTCAAGAATGCTTCGGAATATTTCCAAGGAGCACGATCTTCACCCTTGCCTCCTGCTCCATCAATTTTCACTTCGAATAATCCAACCCATGTTGCCCATTGTACCCAGCGATAATAAAGTTCTTCCGAGATTCTACCTTTTTCTCCCAAGTATCCACCACAATCAGTACCCCAATCAGGATAGCCTAAAAATCCGCAACGGATTGCATTCGCCAGATTCCCTGACATTCCTGCAAAACTTGGTCGTACATCGCCGCCCCATAAAGCACTCAGATATTTGTGAGAACCTTGCATAGCGGTGCGTGAAAAATTAAAATTGTCAACACCAAGGTGTGCGGTAAGAATAGAATCAACTACTTTGGAATACAAGAAAATATATTTATTGCGTCGTTCCGATATAGGAGTGCCATCATACCAAGGTTCACCTTCAGGGAAGAACTCTTCGGCTCTATCCATTTTATGACCAACTACGCCAACAGCATATTGTTTTGCATTTAAGCGTTTATCAAATTCTTTAACAGCTGCCGGATTTGACAAATCTAGATACGACATAAAGCCTGGCAATATACCCGGAAAACTAGTGTCCATAAAAGTACAAGAACCAATCCACGTCATAAAACGCAGGTTGTATTGATTCTTCAAAATACCTATCCATTGAGCCGGATTGGCAAATTCAGGCGAGAAATCCATTTCCGACCAACCATTTTTTCCATTGCTGTATGGGCGGTCAACATACACAGTGGATAGAGGTATTTGAGCCTCCGTATATTTTTTCACATCATTCAGTATTTCATCTTTTCCTCCCTTATTTTCATCTCGCCAAAATAATGTACCGCACGACCATAAAGGCACTTTCTTAGGACTGCCCGTAATATTGTAGTACTGCGTGATGATTTCATTGCCATTTGTACCAAAGAACAAATACCAATCGAGCTTGCCGGTGCGATGATAGATTTCACTTTGACCATTGATGGCAAACTTGTATTGCCCCTCGGCAAAAGTATTGAAGAAGGAACCATAACCGTTTGAACTCATATAAAATGCAGACCAAGCCGAAGCGTAATTTTCATAAATTCGTGAACTTTCTCCTTCTGCTTTGAAATCGACAATCTTTCCTCGCAAATCAGGGGATTTATCGTTATCAGGTTGCAGGCCTTCACAAATTCCAAAATAATGTTCTTGCACATCCTTCATAAAAATGGAAATATCATTCGCCCACTCGGGATGTGTGAAAATATGCCAAGTGTCACCCTTTCTTTCAAAATTAATCAGCACATCGTGGTCTTCCTCAGATTCCACTTTGTTAAAATCGGAAACCTTGCTAAAGTGCACCTGTAGCTGAATTTTCGAGTCACTTTGTTGGATGATTTTGTATTTATCAGCCAACACATAGTTGAACTTAATGGAATCAACCACCAACAACACTTTGTCTTTATTTACAAATTCAATGCGATGTTGGCTTTCATTGATTTTTAAAGTATAATCCTGCCCAAATAAAGATGAAACAATAAAAAAGAAAATGACTGTGAACTTGTGTTGTGCTTTCATTTAATAAATATTTTATAGAGTTAGTTATTCACGTTTTGAGAAAACAATAGTACAATTTTTTAGTAAGATGTAAAAATTTATGGATTGTAGTTTTGCTTATTTGTAAAAAGAAAGACTTATTTTTGAAAAAATAAATAGAAATGCACCACACAGAAACAAAATTAGTCTTACTCATTGTGATGTTTTTTCTCCTGCAAGTGCAATTTTGTTTTGCAGGAGCACCTTTCTTCACTGACGATCCCGAACCAACCGAGCTCAAACACTTTGAATTTTACTTCTCCTCATCCCATGCGTTTGAGAAAAACGAAACAGCAGGCAACCTATTTAATTTCGAAGTAAATTACGGACTCATTCCAAACATGCAAATACACTTATTGTTGCCTATAAATTACAGCACCGCTACACACGAACCCTTCAAAATAGGATATGCTAACACCGAAATTGGCGTGAAATATAGATTCATACAAGAAACAGAAAATTGTCCACAACTGGCCACCTATCCTGCCCTTAGTATCCCCACAGTGAAAAATGAAACTTTTAGCGATGGTACTGTAAAGTTTTACTTACCACTTTGGGCACAAAAATCTTGGGGAAAATTTACTACTTATGGCGGTGGTGGATATTGGTTTAATCCGGGCAGCGGAAATAAAAACTTCTTCTTTTCAGGTTGGGAAGCCCAATACGATTTATCAGAGAGGCTGATGCTAGGTGGTGAAATCTACTATCAATCCGCAGATGTAGTAGATGGAGAATCTGCCCTCGCATTTAATCTCGGAGGCAATATTAGTTTCAGCGAAAAAACACACCTACTTTTCTCAGCCGGACACAGCCTGGCAAACGAAAATTTTGCTACCGCATTTATCAGTTTTTTGTGGACTCCATGATTGAGAAAATCATTATAATTTTTTAATAAAAAATAGCATTGTTCAAATTCTTAATTAATTGAAATTCAATTAAATTTGTTTAGGAAATATTAGGAAATAATTTAGACAAACAATCTAACAAAAAAACACCGGTAGATGTCAATAGAACTGACATTCTTGAATCATCCTTAAGTAAATTGAAGACATAACAAATTTCAATTTTACGAAATCAGAGTTAGTTGTGACAATCACAGCAATAGGAAAAGCAACTACGAAAGTAGAAGATTACCTAAAAAATGAAAAAGTAACCCTTTAAATTTTAACTTATGAACAAAACAGGTGAAAAACCCGGAAAAGGGCATTACAAATGTAAAGGATGTGGACAAGTAATCCGTTTAGTTTACAACAATGACGAATTACCACCTTGTACAAATTGCAAAAATACAACTTGGACTAGTATTGTATAAATAAAATAAAAGAGGCTGTTTGAAAACAGCCTCTTTTATTTTCTAAAAAATCTAATTTAGCTAACGTAAACTTCACCACACAGTTATTAGCTTTTTGTGGACACAATGATTTAGGAAACGCTAACCTCAAGTAAAAAATCATAGATAAAATCGACCTATAAAAAGCCCTACCTAAACTCCATACCGATATTTTTCAAAACAGAGGAATTAATCGTCAAAACGACAATTTCTCATACGTTTAGTATTTTTATATTAAATGAGGTTCGGAATCATCTTTCCGTCCTCCATACTTAAATATATAGATTAGAATTGCACTGACATAATTATCAAATTGGTGTATATGTCCTTGTTTATTAATCTAAAAGTTCTAACTATGAAAAAAGTATGCTTTCAAATTTCTCATATGTGTAAAAGTTTCTACACAATAAATATTTTACTTTTTTGTGTTTGCAGCCAAGCTCAAATACATCATGCCCCAGCTAATTTCACATCCATACAAGCGGCTATTAATGCTTCAGTTAAAGGCGACACGGTATTAGTAGATCCCGGAAGATATTATGAAAACATCAATTTTCGAGGCAAAAGCATCGTGGTAGCAAGTAAATTCTTAACTACAGATGTTGCAAAGCTCATCTATAATCCTTGAAAAGGATTAATTCTTTTTTATAACTAATAACTAATTAATACAGACGAAAGTTGTAATCGAAAATTTTATTATTAAATGTGCATTTAATATTTATAAACAATTTATATTAGTTCAAATACTTAGTAGGCGTCGATGGCTCAAATTCTATTGTAAGGAAAAGTGTAAGCTTTAAATCCGTGCATTACGTTGGACTTTATTATGATACCCCCCATAATACCAACGAATGTATCTGGTATCTAAATCGCAAAACACTTGAAACAAACTATATCTGGGTTTCTCCTCACAAGAACCAAACAAACATCGGCGTCTACTTTAATCCAACCGCATGAACAGCAAGAAAGCCAGAGAATATTTATTCACTAAAAAAATATTACAAACAACATAGGAACAACTAACTTTTCAATATTAACCATTAGTCCGGAATAAACTCAATCGGCATCGTAACTTAAAGCAGAAACAATCCAAAGTTTTTGCTTTTTTTTTACATAATATAAATAGTAATTTTGCAATATGAATTCTATGCATTACGATATAGTTATTATTGGAGCCGGCCCTGCCGGTTTAGCCTGTGCTATCGAGTTAAAGAATAGCGCATTCTCCGTATTACTAATAGAAAAGGAAACAGAGATTGGCCCCAAAGTATGTGCCGGCGGATTAACCGGATTAACCCAAGGATATGAATTACCTTTAGATAAAACTCGAAGCTTTAGTAAACAAAATATCATTCTTAAAAACAAAGCCTTCACTATCGATTTGGCAAATCCCATCCGCACCATAACCAGATTAGAACTTGGGCAATACCAACTACAACAAATTGAAAATGCCAAGAATATTACGGTACTTTCCAATACTACAATCAAAGAAATCAATAAAAATCAAATCATTACAACTGATAATGAAATAATTCAGTTCAAGTACTTGGTTGGCGCCGATGGCTCAAACTCTATTGTAAGAAAAAGTATAGGATTAAAATCGGTGCATTGCGTAGGCCTCTACTACGACATCCCCATTATTACCAAGGAATGTATCTGGTATCTAAACAGCAATACATTAAAGACAGGCTATATTTGGGTTTTTCCTCACAAGAACTACACAAACATCGGCGTCTATTTTAATCCAACCACATTGAACAGCAAGAAAGCTAGAGAAGCTTTGGAGAATTATATTACAAATCAAGGATTTTCATTCACTTCAACAGGAATAAAAGGAGCTCCCGTTTGCTATAATTATGAAGGTCATCAATTCGGTAATGTCTTTTTAGTAGGTGATGCCGCAGGTTTAACTTCCAAAGGAACAGGCGAAGGTATTTCTTTCGCATTAGCCAGTGGTAAAGAAATAGCCAAGAAAATCAAGAACAATAATTACAAAACCATCGAATTAAATAAAATCATACGAATTAAGAAGCGACAAGATAAGTTATTCAATATATTAGAAACACTTCCTTTCCTACATGCCTTTTTATACACCATCTTCATACACATGATGCGAGTAAAATCATTTCAATCTTATTTTGGGATATGATAATCAAATGAAGCATAGCTTAATTTATCCTGAAATTACTTCATTTTTATTTATAAATTGCTACCTTTGCAAGCGTAATTTTTAAGGAAAATGAACCACATAGGTGAACGAATAAAAAAGAAACGCGAGCTGCTTCAACTTCAACTCAATGACTTAGCCAAAAAGGTAGGAATTAGTCCTAGTGGCTTATCGCAGATTGAAAAGATGAAAGCCTTCCCTTCGCTGCTCACACTCAAGTCTATTGCTGAGAACCTCCATACCACCGTAGGTGACCTGATTGGTGAATACGACACACTTAAAAACAATCCCATAGTAAAAGCCGAAGAGAAATTAGAGATTGACCGTTTGGCCAATGGCACTACTGTGTACCAACTCTCCCACCACGACATCAATAAACTGATGGATAACTTTCTGGTAGAGGTTCCGTCAAGTACCGTTTCATTAAATCTTTTTCAAAACCATCAAGGTCAACAATTTTTATATATCATTGAAGGAACCCTACAGTTTATGCTAGAAGATATTGAATATATATTAAACAAAGGAGATAGTTTCTATTTTAATTCGAAGGTTTTGCATGTATTAACTAATAGCTCAACTACAACAGCAAAGCTAATTTGGGTAGTAACACCTCCGAATTTCTGAAATGATATTTAGTGAAACAAAACAATATATAAAGTAAAAGTCTAATCATAAATAATTAGCTTTGTACCATTAAAATTAAACCCAATAAATCTTAACAAAATGTCTCAAGTTTCAGATCGTTTGAATGCCCTTGCGGCTTCCGAAACATTAGCCATGTCCCAAAAAAGTAACGAATTAAAAGCCAAAGGCTTTGATGTGATTAACCTTAGCGTGGGTGAACCTGATTTCTTCACCCCCGACCACATTAAAGAAGCTGCCAAGAAAGCCGTAGATGCTAATTTCTCTTTCTACTCGCCGGTACCTGGCTATCCTGCGCTTCGTAATGCTATTGTTGAAAAATTGAAAAAAGAAAACAACTTAACTTACGATGCAAGCCAAATAGTTTGTTCAAACGGTGCAAAACAATCAGTATGTAATGTTGTCCTTTGTATTATCAATGCTGGCGACGAAGTGATTGTACCGGCTCCATACTGGGTAAGTTATGTAGAAATGGTGAAATTGGCAGAAGGTAAAAATGTAATAGTTTCTGCCGGCATCGAACAAGATTTTAAAATAACTCCTGCACAATTAGAAGCTGCTATCACACCTAAAACAAAGGCGTTGATTCTATGCTCACCTTCTAACCCAACAGGTAGCGTTTATACAAAAGAAGAATTAAAAGGATTAGCTGATGTATTAGCAAAACATCCTCAAGTAATAGTTTTGGCAGATGAAATCTACGAACACATCAATTATATCGGAAAACACGAAAGCATTGCACAATTCGATAATATCCGCGATCGTGTGGTAATTATCAATGGCGTGTCAAAAGGATATGCCATGACAGGTTGGAGATTGGGTTGGATTGCTGCTCCCAAATGGATAGCTGATGCTTGCAACAAACTACAAGGTCAATATACTTCCGGTCCATCTTCTATTACTCAAAAAGCCGCTGAAGCAGCTTATACTGGACCACAACAATGTGTAACAGATATGCGCACAGCCTTCGAACGCCGTCGTAACCTTATCGTTAAATTAGCAAAACAAATCCCCGGACTTAAAGTAAATAACCCGGCAGGTGCATTCTATTTATTCCCGGATTGCAGTGCCTATTTAGGTAAATCATTCAATGGTAAAAAGATTAACGACTCAGCGGATTTAGCTATGTATTTGCTTGAAACATCTTATGTAGCTTGTGTGGGAGGTGTAGCGTTCGGTGCTCCCGATTGTATTCGTATTTCTTACGCAACTTCAGATGAGAATATCGAAAAAGCGATGGCTCGCATTAGTGAAGCTCTTGGAAAACTGCAATAAATTAAAAGTTAACAATGAAAAATTAAATAATGAAGCTCGTTCCATTTGGGACGAGCTTTTTTTATCTTCACATTTTTTGGTTTGATATTTGGTAGAAAAGGATTTAAATTTAATATTTGCAATAAAGAAT
>Ga0265338_10002271_pt1 | contig 29273 bp, 24 predicted proteins | sample 42126metaG_FD_193579 | JGI IMG/M metagenome (GOLD analysis project Ga0265338, IMG submission 193579) | Rhizosphere microbial communities from Carex aquatilis grown in University of Washington, Seatle, WA, United States - 4-21-26 metaG | ecosystem: Host-associated > Plants > Roots > Rhizosphere...
TTGTTCATCAACGTCAGGTACGGAGCAGCGAAGTATCACGCTTCATCCGATACATCCGTTGGGTAGGGTCTGCGTTTTTTCATCCCGCCTGGGTACCGAGTCCGGTCGAGAGTTCATAACACCCTCCAAGAACAAAACGCGGCGCCGGGCGCTAAATACCTGCGCCCAACACCGCGCGATGACGCTCAAGCCGGCAGCGTTTCGCCCTTCGTTTCAGGCGCGAACGGAATGATGAAGAGCCCGAGGACGAACACGATCGCCGTAAGCGCGACCGGCACGCCGAGCGTGTGCATGTTCAGCACCGCTGCGCCGAGCAGGAAGTTCACGCCCGCCCCGACGAACCGCCCGAACGACGTGCAGAATGCGAACGCCGTGGCCCGCACGCGCGTTCCGAACTGCTCGGGCAGCCAGAGGCTGAAGAGCGCGAAGTTGCCGCCGAAGAAGCCGAGCACGAAGAGCAGCGCGATAAACGGCACGAGCCCGTTTTCGAGGTAATAGGCCCAGCCGAAGCTCGCCGCGATCGACGCGGCCATACCGGCGAAGAAGATCGCGAGCGTCCATTTACGGCCGATGCGTTCGGCAAGCGGCGGTATCGCGAGACAGCCGAGGATCGTGCCGATCGACAGGATGCCGGTCGCAATCGACGCCGTGCGGATCGCGTCGGCCTTGCTCGCGCCGGCCCGCGTCGCGAGTTGAATGACGGCCGACGGTTCATAGACGGCGCCGGCCCACAGACCGATGATCGCGATGGTCAGCAGCGCGCAGGCGACGACGGTGCGCTGGCGATACGCCGGCCCGAAGATCTCGCGCAGCGGACGGCCGCGATGCACGTGGCTCGCTTCCGACTTGCGCCACTTATCCGGCTCCTCGACGCGCAGCAGCACGAGAATCGCCACGACGACCGGAATCGCGCCGGTAAGGAACATCGCGCGCCAGCCGAAGTGCACGCCGACCGTATAGTTCAGCGCGGCGGCAATGAAGAAGCCCGCGTAGTAACCGGTCTGCAGATAGCCCGCGCCCATCTTGCGCCGGTCCTCGGGCCACGATTCGGCGACATACGTGCCCGCCAGCGCCCATTCGCCGCCGATGCCCACGCCCGCGAGAAAGCGGTAGATGCCGAGCGCCCACACGCTCTGCGCCGTCGCGGCGAGACCCGTGAAGATCGCGAACATGAGGATCGTGCCGGCCAGCACGCGCGTGCGGCCGAAGCGGTCGGCAATCGGCCCCCAGATGAATGACAGCCCCCACCCGACGAGAAACAGCGCAAAAAGAATCGAGCCCGCGAGCCCGATGCTGGAAGGGGTGGCCGCATAGCCCGAGCGCGGCAGCAGCTCGGCGAGCGCGGGCGTCAGCACGAGCGCATAGATGAACGAGTCCATGCCGTCGAGCGTCCAGCCGGCCCATGCGCCCCAGAAACCCGCGATCTGCGAACGGTTGAGCGGCGTCTTGCGCGACGCTCGCGCTACCGTCTCGATGGTTGAATTCATGTTGCTCCTCTCTCCTCTGATGCAGGCCGCCGACTTCGCGACCAACCGCCCCATGCGCCCCGGGTATGGAACGCGAAGATAATCCCCGTGTGTGTCGCCCGTCTTGTGCGGGTTTCTTCGGGACTTCCGCCCTGATAGTTTTATATATAATATTTGATCTCATGAGCGATGCAACGGATGGTTTTCCCCTGGACGACGGCACGGCGGCGGGTCTGCCCGCGGCGGCAGCGCCGCGCACGAGCACGTCGCGCGTGATCGCGGACGCGCTGCGCGACGCCATCGTCTCGGGCGCGCTCGCGCCCGGCGCGCCGCTGCGCCAGGACGCCATCGCGCGTCACTTTTCGGTCAGCGCGATTCCGGTGCGCGAAGCGCTGCGCCAGCTTGCGAGCGAAGGCTGGGCAAAGATCGAAGTGAACAAAGGCGCGAGCGTCGCGTCGCTTTCCGCGGACGAAGCGCGCGAAATCTACGAGATCCGGTCGGCGCTGGAGAGCCTCGCGCTCGGGCTCGCGATGCCGCAGCACACCGCGCGGTCGCTGCGCGACGTGAGCGCGCTCGCCAATGCCGCGAAGCGCGAGCGCGATCCGTCGCTGTACGTGGCGCGCAACGCGGACTTCCACATGCATCTCTACGCGCCTTGCGGGCGCCCGCAACTGCTGGAGATGCTTGCGTCGCTGCATCGACGCGGCGAGCGCTATCTGCGCCTGAAATTCGACTTCCCCGAATACAAGGGCGAGTCCGACGCCGAGCACGCCGAAATCCTCGCCGCCGTGAAGCGCGGCGACGTCGCCGCGGCGCAGTCGCTCGTGGCCGCGCACCTGCTCGGCACGGGCGAATTGCTCTATCGTTTCCTCACCAGGCCCGCCGCAGACCAAAGCGCCGCAAAGCGGCCGCACGCCTCGTCTTCCCGCTCACGGAGCTGAACTGCCGATGAAGCCTCACGCCCATCCATCGAATACCGGAACCAACGCCGCGCCGCGCTCCTGGACCACGCGCCGCGACGAGAAAGCCCGCCGCCTCGCCGCCGTCGCCGGCTGGCTCGAAGACGGCGTGCTGCCCGCCTCGCGCATGACCGAAGCGCTCGAACGGCTGATCCGGCCGGGCGACCGCGTCGCGCTCGAAGGCGACAACCAGAAGCAGGCCGACTTCCTCTCGCGCTCGCTCGCCAAAGCGGACCCGGAGAAGCTCAACAACGTGCATCTGCTGATTTCGAGCATCAGCCGCCCCGAGCACCTGACGCTCTTCGAACGCGGCATCGCGCATCGCGTCGATTTCGCGTTCGCCGGTCCGCAAAGTCTGCGCGTCGCGCAACTGCTCGAAGACGGGCAACTCGAAATCGGCGCGATTCATACGTACGTCGAACTTTACGCGCGCATGTTCGTCGACCTGATTCCGCAGGTCGCGCTGCTCTGCGCCGAGAAAGCCGACCGCCACGGCAACCTCTACACGGGCCCGAACACCGAGGACACGCCGACCATCGCCGAGGCCGCCGCGTTCAGCCAGGGCATCGTCATCGTGCAGGTGAACGAGATCGTCGACGAGCTGCCGCGCGTCGACATTCCCGGCTCGTGGGTCGATGTCGTCGTCGAGGCCGACCGGCCGTTCGCGGTCGAGCCGCTCTTCACGCGCGACCCGCGCCACATCGGCGACCTGCAGGTGCTCACGGCGATGATGGTCATCAAGGGCATCTACGCGCCGTACGGCATCACGGCGCTCAATCACGGCATCGGCTTCGACACGGCCGCGATCGAACTGCTGCTGCCCACATATGGCGAATCGCTCGGGCTCAAAGGCAAGATCTGCCGCAACTGGACGCTCAATCCGCACCCGACACTGATTCCGGCCATCGAATCGGGCTGGGTCGACAGCGTGCATTGCTTCGGCAGCGAAGTGGGCATGGAGGCGTACATCGCCGCGCGCCCCGACGTGTTCTTCACGGGCAGCGACGGCAGCCTGCGTTCGAACCGCGTGCTGTGCCAGCTTGCGGGGCAATACGCCGTCGATCTGTTCATCGGCTCGACGCTGCAGATCGACGCCGACGCCAATTCCTCGACGGTCACGCGCGGGCGCCTCGCGGGCTTCGGCGGCGCGCCGAACATGGGCCACGATCCGCGCGGACGCCGCCACGCGAGCGAGGCGTGGCTCAAGCTGCTGAAGAACACGGGGCCCGTTTCGCGCGGACACAAGCTCGTCGTCCAGCTTGCGGAGACCTGGAAGAAAGGCGGCGAGCCGACCTTCGTCGATGAACTCGACGCCATCGCGGTCGGCGAGAAAAGCGGCATGAGCGTCGCGCCGGTGATGATCTACGGCGACGACGTGAGCCATGTCGTGACCGAAGAAGGCGTCGCGCATCTGCATCGCGCGGAAGGCATCGACGAACGGCGCGCGGCGCTCGCGGCCGTCGCGGGCGTGACGCCGATCGGTCTGCGCGCGCAGGCGCAAAAGACCGAAGCGCTGCGCCGCCGCGGCATCGTGCAGTTCCCCGAGGATCTCGGTATCCGGCGCGGCGATGCGAAGCGCTCGCTGCTCTCGGCGCGCAGCATCGACGATCTCGTGACGTGGTCGGGCGGACTCTACGCGCCGCCCGCGCGTTTTCGCAGCTGGTGAGCGCGATGCGTACGCTCGTGACCGATACCCATGCGGCCGGTACCGCCGCGTCATTCGCATGCGAACTACATGGGCGGTTCGATGCGCTGAATGTTTCGCCATGCCCTGACGCACAACTCGCGCGCTTCGCGCGCGACGCGCTGATCGACGAAGCCCGCCTCACGCCGAAGCCCGCGCTCGTCGATGCGCGCGGCAGCGGCGCGCACAGCGACCTCGATCTCGCGACGATGCTGCGTTCCGCGTTCGCGCTCGAACCCACGTTCCGCGCGCTGTCGCGCGCTTCGCGCGGCTCGACGCCGGGCGTCGCGTTGCGCACCGATCTCGCGCGCATCGGCCGCGCAGGCGAGGCCGCGATGATGCGCGCGACGGACGGCAGCAACGCGCATCGCGGTGCGATCTGGATCGTCGGCCTGCTCGTGGCGGGCGCGGCGATCGTGCCTGCGCCCTTCATTGCCGACGACGGTGCGCATGCACACGCGGCGCTCATCTGCGAGACGGGCGCGCAGATCGCGCGTTTCGACGACCTGCTGGCGCGCCCCGTCAACAGCAACGGCGAGCGCGTGCGCCTGCAATACAACGTAGGCGGCGCGCGGCGTGAAGCGCAGGACGGTTTTCCGCATGTGATGCGTGCGGGCCTGCCCGCGCTCCACGCGGCGCGCGCGCAGGGGCGCGACGAAAGCACGGCGCGCGTGGAGGCGCTGCTCGCGATCATGGCGTCGCTCGACGACACCTGCGTGCTGCATCGCGCGGGGCTCGCGGGCCGCGAAGCGGCGCAGGCGGGCGCGCAGCGCGTGCGCGACGCGGGCGGCATCGCGACGCGCGCGGGCCGCGCGGCGTTCGACGCGCTCGAACACTCGCTGCTCGCGCTCAACGCATCGCCTGGCGGCTCGGCGGATCTGCTCGCCGCGACGCTCTTCATCGACAGACTCGTTCAGCACCGCATCGGCGGCTTTGCATGGGATGGGACGAAGGCGCTATGGGACCAGAGTAAGCGCTGAAGCGCTAACTCTGGCCGACACGCCAGGTCCCATCGACCGCTTTGCATGGGATGGGACTAAGCACTGAAGCGCCAAGTCCCATCGACCGCTTTGCATGGGATGGGACTAAGCGCTGAAGCGCCAAGTCCCATCGACAGGAGAAATCATGGAACAACTGACATTCGACTATCCGGCGCAACGCGCCGTGACGGCGCGCGCGCATGTCGGCGTCGTCGGCTCGGGCGACCTCGAAGTGCTGCTGCAGCCCGCCGATGCGATGCGCGCGCGCGTCGTCGTGCATACGAGCGTGGACGGCTACGGGCACATCTGGAAGAGCGTGCTCGATCGCTTCTTCACGCGCTACGACGGCGCCGCCGACATCGAAATCAACGACTTCGGCGCGACGCCGGGCGTCGTCGCGTTGCGGCTTGCAGAAGCCGTCGAAGCCGCGCAGGACGCCGCCCAGGGAGCCCGGTCATGAGCGCCGCACCCCGCGACCTGCTGCGCGAGAGCTTCATCGAACTCACTGCGCGCGAGCGTGCGCGCGCCGTCCTCGACGCGGGCTCGTTCCGCGAATTGCTCGGCCCGTTCGACCGGCTCGAATCGCCGTGGCTGCCGTTGCAAGGCATCGTCTGCCAGGCCGACGACGGCGCCGTGATCGCGCGCGGCACCATCGGCGGCGAGCCCGCCGTCGTCACGGCCATCGAATCGGCGTTCCAGGGCGGCAGCATCGGCGAGGTGTCGGGCAGCAAGATCGCCGCCGCGCTCGAACTCGCGCTCGCCGACTGCGAGCGCGGCAAGATCGTGCGCCCCGTCGTGCTGTTCGAGACCGGCGGCGTGCGCCTGCAGGAAGCGAACCTCGGCCTCGCGGTAATCTCCGAGATTCAGGCGGCCATCGTCGCGCTGCGTGCTCACGTACCCGTCGTCGGCGTGATCGCGGGCATGGTCGGCTGCTTCGGCGGCATGTCGCTCGCGGCCGGTCTGTGCTCGTATCTCGTGATGACGAAGCAGGGACGGCTCGGCATGAACGGCCCCGAGGTGATCGAACAGGAAGCGGGCATCGAGGAACTCGATGCGAGCGACCGGCGCCACGTGTGGCAACTGATCGGCGGCGAGCAGCGCACGGCGACGGGTTTCGCCGACGCGCTCGTCGAAGACGCCGTGGACGACGTGCATGCGGCCGTGCGCGCGGCGTTCGCGTGCGGCGTGCCCGAGGCGCATCGCACCGAACAGGTCGAGGCCTATCTCGCGAAGCTCGCGCAGATCGATCCCGCGAGCGTCGCGCCCGGCACGATGCGCGCCGCGTTCGGCTCCACTCTCCTCACATCGCGCGGAGAAACTGCATGAACGATACGACTCTGAGTCGCGGCGCACGCTGGCTGCACGCCCTCGCAGACGACGGTGCCCGAGACGCCGGCGGCGGCCCCGTGCGCTACGCCGATGCGCCGCTCGGTGGCGAAACGGCGCGCTTCATCGCGGTCGTGCCCGATGCCGGCAACCGCTTCGTGCGCGCACGCGAGAACGTTGTCGGCCTCGAACAGGGCTGGCGACTCGCGCAGGCCGTGCGCGCGGCCATCGCCGAGGACGCTTCGAGTCCGACGCGCCGTCCCATCGTCGCAATCGTCGACGTGAAGAGCCAGGCGTACGGCTATCGCGAGGAAATGCTCGGCATCCACCTCGCGTGCGCCGCCGCCGTCGATGCGTATGCGAGCGCGCGGCTCGCGGGACATCCGGTGATCGCGCTGATCGTCGGCCCCGCGATGTCGGGTGCATTTCTCGCGCACGGCTATCAGGCGAACCGCATCGTCGCGCTCGACGCGGCGGGCACAATGGTTCACGCGATGGGCAAGGAAGCGGCTGCGCGCGTCACGCGGCGAAGCGTGGAAAGCCTCGACGCGCTCGGCGAAACGATCGTGCCGATGTCGTACACGATGGCGTCGTTCGGCAAGCTCGGCTTGCTCGATCAACTGATCGAAGGCGTCGATGCGGATGCGCCAAGCGCTGAGCAAACGTCACGCGTGCGCGACGTGCTCGCGCAGATGGTGCGCGAGGCTCGCATGGACAGGCGTGATCTTTCGCACCGCCTGCAAAGCGATGCGGCGACGCGCACGCGCGCGGCCTCGATCGAGGTCCGCAAGCGTCTTGCGCAACAGTGGGACGCCGACTGATGCGAGTGTGCGCCGCACCGCCGTTCGCCGCCGACACGCCTTGCGTCGACGATGCGCGCTGGCGCGCGCACGATCTGCTGCGCGTCACGCGGCTGGTCCGTGCCGATAACGAGCCGGACTGGGTGCGCGAGGCGCTCGCGCGTGCGCCGTGGGCCGTCGTGAGACGCGCACGGTCCGCCGAGGGATTCGTCGCCGTCGGCGTGCGCGGGGCGACACGCGCACAACGGTTCGGAACGTGGCTCCATCATCAGGATGTCGAAACGATTTGCGCGCCGGAAGCGCTACTGAATACCACGCCGCCGGGCGATCGTTGCGCATTGCCCGTGTTCGTCGCACTCGCCCGGCTGTGCGCATCGCCGTCCGCACTCGACGGCTACGCATGGGGCCCCACGGGTAGCGCAGGCTTCGAACTCGCGACGGGCGTCCACACGATTTCCGCATCGAGCGATCTCGATCTGCTGATCCGCATGCCCGGGCGCCCCGCTCCCGCAGCGATCCGCACGCTCGCCGATTTGCTCGCCCATGCCGCCAACCGTGCCGGCACGCGCGTCGATGCGCAGCTCGAAACGCCCACCGGCGGCGTCGCGCTCGCCGAACTCGCGGCGGGCAAACCGCATGTGCTCGCGCGCGCGAGCGACGGCCCACGGCTCGTCACGGATCCATGGAGCGCGCCATGACGCTCGCCTGCCTCTTTCCCGGCCAGGGTGCGCAAAGCCCCGGGTTTCTGCATCGACTGCCGTCGCACGACACCGTGCGCGTCACGATCGAAGAAGCCTCGGCAACGCTCGGCATCGACGTGCTCACGCTCGACAGCGCGAACGCCCTGCAATCCACCGTGGCCGTGCAGATCGGCTTGACGATTGCGGGCGTCGCGCTCGCGCGTGCGCTTGCGCACGAAGGGCTCGTGCCTGACTTCAGCGCCGGTTTGTCGGTGGGCGCTTTTCCGGCGGCCGTCTGTTGCGGCGCGCTCGCGTTCGGCGACGCGCTGCGCATGGTGAAGAAACGCGCGGAACTGATGGAGGCCGCGTGTCCGTCCGGATACGGCCTGACTGCGGTCTCCGGACTCAGCGAGACGCAGATCGAAACGCTCGCCGCCGGGCAGGTCAAGGACGGCGGCTCACGCGTGTACATCGGGAACGTCAATGCGCCGCGCCAGATCGTCGTGGCAGGCGCGGACGCCGCGCTCGACGCCTTCGCCGCCCGCGCGCTCGCGGCAGGTGCGCGCAAGGCACAACGACTCGATGTCGCCGTTCCTTCGCATTGCGAACTATTAGCCGACGCGGCGGATCAGCTCGTGGCGTGGTCGCACGACGTTCCGTTTCACGCGCCGCACAGCGTCTACGTCGATAACCGCGGCGGACGCCCGCTCCACAGCGGCGACGCGATCCGCGCGGATCTCGCCACCAACATGCGCCACACGGTGCGCTGGTTCGACGCGCTCACGGTGATGGTCGAGTCGGGCGCGAGCGTGTTCGTCGAGGCGCCGCCCGGCCAGGTACTCGCCGATATCGCGCGCGAGCAGTTTCCGGGCGTGTCCGCGCTCGCCGCCTCCACCTTGCCGTTCGAGCGGCTTGCGGCGATCGTGCACCGGCGGCTCGCCGAAGCCGGCTGACTCCGAGTCGCGTCGGCAATTGCGCATTTATGCGCATAAATTTTTTTGCATTTTTACGGAAATCGGGGCGAAGCTGCGCGCCGCCCGCTGCGAAAACATCGTGAAACATCGCGAAATCACGCGCTTCTTCAGCCAATTCCAGCAAAATCACTCACTTCTTCCGCAGCTCCGGCACAACAACCCGAAAAGTCAGATTGACCCGCTCACCGCTCACGGCAGGCTCCTTCGGCACCCGATGACGCCACTGCGCCTGCGTCTGACCGCGCATCACGAGCAGGCTGCCGCTCGTGAGCCGGAACGAGCGCACGACGCCCGTCGCGTTGTGGCGCAGATCGAAACGGCGTGTCGCGCCGAGGCTCACCGATGCGATCACCGGCTCGGCCCCCAGTTCGGGTTCATGGTCCGCATGCCAGCCCATGCTGTCGGCCCCGGTCCGGTAGCGGTTCAGCAGCACGCTGTTGAAGCGCACGCCGCAAATCGCGTCGACGGCATCGCGCAGCTCGGCCACCGCCGGCGTCCACGGCTGCGGAATATTTCGGATACCCGAATAAACATAGACCGCATCCGGCTCGCCGAGCCACGCGGTAAGCCTCGGCTGGTCGACCCAGCCGCCGGGTGTGCGGATACGCTCCTGCCGCCACTGTGTTTCCGCGACGATGCGCGCGAGCATGATCGTCGCCTCTTCCGGCGTGAGCCATGTGGGATGCCAGGCGACATCGGGCTGGGGTGCGTCGTCGAAGAGATCGAACATCGGAAGCGTTGACGTGAAAGCAATGAAGGAAGTCCGTGCAGTGTCGCACGGGCGCGGCGGGGCGCGACCCGCGCCACCAGCATCACGGGCAGCGAAGAGAACCCGGGCGTGCCGCGCTCAGGTGAAGAGCGCGATGTAGAACACCACCGTGCCGATCACCGCGCCGACGAAGCAGAAGCCTTCGGGTGTGGCGTCGGTGCTGCGTGAGCGCAGCCAGGCGCCCACGAAGCCGAACATCCCCGCAATGCCCAGCGTGACGAACACCATCACGACGTAGAACAGCGCACTTCGGCCAAGGTCCGAGAAGTCGATGCGTCTTACGCCGAGATACACCGCCAGCGCCATCACGGACAACACCATCAGCGGCAGCAGGACATGGCTGCTCTCGTAACCGACGTGATGATGACCATGATGTCCGTGCTCAACAGGCTTCGTGACTTTCATGACCTGTCTCCCCCAGAGCGCCCGATGCCGCGCGGGCCTCGATTCGAGAATAGTCCATGAAAAGATGCGTTCAAAGGACGTTTAATAGTCCGGTTTACAGTCCGGAAAACTTTGGGTGAAGCGTGGTTTCGACGCTTCCATGCTGCATCGCACGCGCCGCGCTGCTCGCCCGCTTACCGCTGGTTCGTGAAGCAGACACCGCACGCTGCGGACCGTTAGTTGCGATTTAGCGGCACAGCAAAACCCGTCCGCCAGCCCATTTCCCGTGCCCGGCACGATGCCTGCGCTGCCGGTAGAATGCATCGCAGCCTGTCTGCCGGGTAATTTGGCACCCCACACCGCTGCGCCCCGCCTCAGCCTCCTTTGGCCCGCCATGCCACGACTCTCATTCTTCATCCGCTTCATCATCATCGGCGTGTTGCTGCACGTTTATGTCGGCTTCCGGCTGATCCCCGATCTGCCCGCGCCCGCGACGGGCAAGTGGCTCGTGGCGCTGTGGCTCGTGCTGTCGTGTCTGCTGATCCCGCCCGGCATGCTCGCGCGCGCCATCAAGCACCAGCCCCTCGGCGATCGCCTCGCGTGGGCCGGCATGCTCGCGATGGGCTTCTTTTCGTCGCTGCTCATGCTCACGCTCGTGCGCGACATCGTGCTCGCCTCGCTGATGACCGTCGACGCGCTCTGGCCGCGCGCCCTCAATCTCGCTGACTGGCGCACAAACAGTTCGGCCGCCGTGATCGGACTCGCGCTGCTGTCGACCGCATTCGGCTTCTTCAACGCGCGGCGGCGCGCGCCCGTGCGTACCGTCGACGTGCCGATCCGCGGCCTGCCCGCCGAGCTCGACGGCTTCACGATCGTCCAGCTGAGCGACATCCACGTCGGGCCGACCATCAAGCACGATTACGTCGACGCCATCGTGCGCGCGGTGAACCAGCTCGACCCGGACATCGTCGCGATTACGGGCGACGTGGTGGACGGCAGCGTCGCGCGGCTCTCGCGTCATACGGCGCCGCTCGGAAAACTGGCCGCGCATCACGGCGTCTACGTGGTCACGGGCAATCACGAGTACTACTCCGGCGCCGATGCGTGGGTCGCCGAATTCCGCCGCATCGGCCTCACGGTGCTGATGAACCAGCACGTCGTGATCGAGCATCGCGGCGCGCGCCTCGTGCTGGCCGGCGTCACCGACTACACCGCGGGCCACTTCGATCCCGCGCAGCGCAGCGACCCGGCGGCCGCGATCGCGGGCGCACCCGACGACGTCGATACGCGCGTGCTGCTCGCGCATCAGCCGCGCTCGGCCCACGCCGCCGCCGACGCGGGCTTCACGCTGCAACTGTCCGGCCACACGCACGGCGGCCAGATCTTTCCGTGGAATTTCCTCGTGCGTCTGCAGCAGCCCTTCACGGCGGGGCTCGCGAAGCTCGGCAGCCTGTGGGTCTATACGAGCCGCGGCACGGGGTACTGGGGACCGCCGAAGCGGCTCGGCGCGCCCTCCGAGATCACGCGCCTGCGCCTGGTGGGTGCCAACTGAGGTGCCAACGGAGGTGCCAACTGAGCAGCGAGAACCGCCGACGAGCACAGGGCGCACCCGCCGCGCGGCGGCAAGCCCATGCGTACTCCGCACGGCGGCCCGCGCAAACAAGCCGCTATCATGAGCAGCGGCGGCATTTCGCTTGTCCTTCGCCCGGCCCCCAGAGGAACCATCGCCCATGGACGGCAACAAGACTCTCCATCAGACGTCGTTCTACCTGCTGCTGCTCGCCGTTTCCGTCGCGCTCTGCTTCGTCCTCGCGCCGTTTTTCAGCACCGTGCTGTGGGGCGCCATTCTCGCCTTGATCTTCCAGCCGGTGCAGCGCTGGCTCGTGGTACGGCTCGGCAGGCGCCGCAATCTCGCCGCTTTACTCACGCTCACGATCTGCCTCGTGATCGTGATCCTGCCGCTTACCTTCGTCGCGGGCACGCTGATTGCCGAAATTTCCCACGCGTATGGACAGGTGCGCTCGGGCAGTCTCGACATCGGCGCGTTCTTCAGCCAGATGGTCCATGCGTTGCCGCAGTCGGTGCAGGATCTGCTCGGGCGGTATGACCTGATGGACCTGCCAGGGCTGCAACAGCGTCTTTCGGCGGGCGCCGCGCAGATCAGCCAGTTCGTCGCGACGCGCGCGCTGAGCGTCGGCCAGATCACGTTGCAGGTCGTCGTGAGCTTCTTCGTGATGCTCTATCTGTTCTTCTTTCTCGTACGCGACGGCCGGGAAATCTCGAAGCTCGTGCGTGACGCGATCCCGCTCGACGAGCAGCACAAGCTGCATCTGATCCGCAAATTCACCACGGTGATCCGCGCGACGGTGAAAGGCAACCTCGCGGTCGCGTTCATACAGGGCTCGCTCGGCGGCGCCGCGTTGTGGGTGCTGGGAATTCAGGGCGCCCTGCTGTGGGGCTTCGTGATGATGCTGCTGTCGCTGCTGCCCGCCGTGGGCGCGTCGCTCGTGTGGGGGCCCATCGCCATCTACTTCCTTTCGACGGGATCGATCGCCAGGGGGCTCGGCCTCGCGATCTTCGGCGCCGTCGTGATCGGCACCATCGACAACGTGCTGCGCCCGGTGCTGGTCGGCAAGGACACGCGCCTGCCCGACTGGGTCGTGCTGATCTCGACGCTCGGCGGCATTTCGCTTCTCGGCATCAACGGCTTCGTGATCGGGCCGCTCGTCGCCGCGCTCTTCATCAGTTGCTGGGATCTGCTGCGCCGCGACCTGCATGGCAACGACAACACCGGCACCGGCGACGAGCCACGCTGAACGTCGCGCGCGCACAACCTGATCTCACGACGAAACGTTCAGCGGCAGCCCAGCACGCCCCTGCTGCTGCTTGTCCGACGCAACGGGCGCGCTTGCGGGCGCACCGTCGACGGCAACAGAAAAGCCGAAGGTATTGAGGCCGCCGGCGCTGCGCACGAACACCGAGCCGCCGTGCATTTCCGCCACGGCCTTCACGATCGACAGGCCGAGCCCATGATTCTCGTTGCTGTTCGAGCGCGCTTCCTGGATGCGGTAAAAGCGGTCGAAAATGTGCTCGCGCACGACCGGATCGAGCGGCTCGCCCGGATTCGACACGGCGATCTCCACACGGCCGTTCTGCGGCGCGATGATCGCCCGCAGCGTCATGCGCGGCGCCGAATGCTGGATCGCGTTGACGAACAGATTGCTCACCGCGCGGCCGATCAGCGATGTGTTGACCCAGGCGCGCGCGTCGCCTTGCACTTCGACGCGCAGTTGCGCCTCTTCGAGCGGCATCTCCAGGAAGTCCAGCATGCGCTCGACCTCGGCGCGCAGCGACACCTCGACGAGTTCCGACGCGCGTTCGCCGCGGTCGCTGCGCGAGAGGAACAGCATGTCGTTGACAATCACGCGCAATCGTTCGAACTCCTCCAGATTCGATTGCAGCGTCTGACGCAGTTGATGCACCGAGCGGTCGCGCGTGAGTGCGACCTGCGTCTGCCCGATCAGGATGCTGACCGGCGTGCGCAGTTCGTGGGCAACGTCGGCATTGAACGATTCGAGGCGCTCGTACGCCTTGTCGAGCCGCTCCAGCGCGCCGTTAAACGACGTCGCCAATTCGTGCAGTTCATCGGGCAGTTCATCGGCGTGCAGACGCTGGCGCCGGTTCGACGGACTCAGTTGCGCCGCCTCCCGCGAGAGCCGCATGAGCGGCGCAAGGCCGAAGCGCGTGACCGCGCGGCTCAGGAGCGCGACCGCAATCGTGGACATCGCGATGAGCAAACCCAGCGAGACGCCGAAGCGCCTCAGCATCAGCTGCGTGCGTTCGCAACTGCTCGCGACCACGAGCGTCACCTCGGGCCGGTCGCCGCTCGCGGGCACCTTGAAGCTCGTCATCAGGATGTCGAAGCCGCCGCCGGGCGGGCGCACGAGCTGGTGATTCGCGCCCATGGCGTCCACAACCTCGCCGACGATCGGCGCACCGAAGCGAAAGCGCGGATCGGGTCCTTCGACGGCGTAGTGCATGCGGCTGTCGCCCGGCGACAGGTCCCGCAGTTTCTCCTGCACGAGCGCCCATCTTTTCACGTCGGGCGCGTGCCCGACGATCAGGCCCGCGATGCGCGCGCGCGTGTCGAGCGTCTCGCGTGCCTCGTTGTAAAGCTGCTTTTTCATCAACAGATAGAGGCCGGTCCCCGTGAGCGAGAACACGACGAGCGACACCGCTGCGAACATCGCCGAAAGCCGCAGCGAAATCGAGCGTTTCATGATGACGGCCCCGCGTCCTCGCGCACTTCGAGCACGTAGCCCATCCCGCGAATCGTATGCAGCAGCTTCGCCGCATGCGGGCCGTCGAGCTTCGCGCGCAGGCGCTTGATCGCGGTTTCGACGACGTTCGCATTGCTTTCGAAGTTCACGTCCCAGACGAGTTCGGTGATGAGCGTTTTCGACAGGATTTCGCCGCGTCGCCGCGCGAGCACGGACAGCAGCTGAAACTCCTTCGCCGTGAGATCGAGCCGCACGCCGTCGCGCGTCGCGCGGCGGCTGATGAGATCCACCTGCAGATCGCCCACCGAAATCAGCGTCGCCTCCTGCGCACGCGCGCGGCGCGTGAGCGCGCGCAGGCGCTCGACGAGTTCGAGGAACGAGAACGGCTTCGTCAGATAGTCGTCGGCGCCGTCGCGCAGGCCATGCACGCGGTCATCGACGCGATCGCGCGCGGTCAGCATGATCACGGGCGTGTCCTTCTTCGCGCGCACCGCGCGCAGCACGCCGAAGCCATCGAGCTTCGGCAGCATGACGTCGAGCACGATCACGTCGAAGTCGTATTCCGTGGCCATCCACGCGCCTTCTTCGCCGTCCATCGCGACATCGACGATCCACCCCTGCTCGGTCAGCCCGCTGCGCAGGTAGTCCACGACCTTGCGTTCGTCTTCGATTACCAATACCTTCATGCCCATCCCTCCTCTTCGCGAGGCTAGCTGTTCCCGCGGGCCTCCGCCAGCTCGCGTCCGTCTCCACTCCAGCCGCCGCCCAGCGCTTTCGCCAGATAGACCACCGTCGCCACCTGCTGACCATGAATCTGCACTTCCTGACGCTCGCTGGCAAGTAGTTGCTGCTCGGCGTTCAGCACGTCGATGAACGCGACGAGCCCGCCCTGATAGCGCGCGTTCGCGAGTTCGAACGACTGGCGCGCGTCGTCCACGGCCGCCTGTCCCTCGCCCGACGCACGGTCGAGCACCGAGAGGCCCGTCACTGCGTTCTGCACTTCCTGGAACGCGGTCAGCACGGTCTGCCGGTACGTGGCCTGCGCCGACTCGTAGCCGGCTTTGGCAAAATCGACGCCCGCCGCGCGCTTGCCGCCGTCGACGAGCACTTCGCCCGCCGCGCCGCCGAGCGACCACATGAGGCTCGGCACGCTGAACAGGCTCGCGAAGCGCGTCGATTCCCAACCAATGCCGGGCGACAACGTGAGATCCGGAAAATACGCCGAACGCGCCACGCCGATCTGCGCGTTGGCCGCGGCCATGGCGCGCTCGGCCGAGGCGACGTCGGGACGCCGCTGCAGCAGTTCGCTCGGCAGGCCCGCGGGCAGCGCCAGAACCGGCAGCGGCGTGACGCCCGGCGCAATCGAGAATTCGGGCGCGGGCTTGCCGATCAGCACGGCAATCGCGTGCTCGTCCTGCTGGCGCTGGTTCACGAGCAACTGCATCTGGGTCCGCGTCGCCGCGAGTTGCGCCTTTTGCTGCAGCACGTTAAGGCCCGACACCGCGCCGAGATCGTGCTGCGCGTTCACGAAGTCGAGCGCTTTCTGCTGCAACACCACGGAGCGGCTCACGACGTCGATTTCGTCGTCGAGTTCGCGCAGCGCGAAATAGTCGGTCGCGAGTTCGGCGGTGAGGATGAGGCGCGCGTTCGCGAGATCGTCGCCGGCCTGCTGCGTCGAAGCCTGCGCCGACTCCACCTGGCGCCGGATGCGGCCGAACAGGTCCACCTCATAGCTGACGGTCGGGCCGACGCTCAATTCGTTCTGCACCGTCGACGTCATCGGCGTCGAGTAGCTCGTCAGCGGGCGGTTCGCGGAGATGCGCGCGCGCGCCGCGTCCGCATCGAGCGCGACCTGCGGCGCCTGTTGCGACGACACCGAAGCGAGCGTCGCACGCGCCTGCGCGTAGTGCGCGGCGGCGATGCGAAGCGTCTGGTTTTCAGCGAGCGCCTGCTGTTCGAGATCGTTCAGCTCCGTATTGCCGAACGCCTTCCACCACTGCGGATCGAGCGGCGCATGCGAGGGCTGCGCCGCGTGCCAGTACGCATCGGCGGGATCGACGCGCCACGCCGCGGGACTTTGCGTCTGCGGCGCATGGTAGTCGGGGCCGACCGTGCAGGCCGCAAGGCTCATCGCAAGAACGCACGCGCCCAGGGCCGCACCGGAGCGCGGCTTCGCGTTGCGCACCGTGTTCACGTCGCGCTCCGCTTCGCCGCCGGCGCGCCCGGCGCAACCACGGTGACGCTGTCGCCATCGGCGATCGAGTCGCTCGGGTTCAGCACGACGCGATCCGCTGCGTCGAGCCCGTGCCCGATCACGAGCGTCTGACCGAGGTCCTGCGCGATCTCGACGCTCTTGAGCTTCACTTTCCCGTCCGCGTCCACGACGGCGATGTGCGGGCCTTCCGCGCGGAACAGCAGCGTGTTGCCGGGCACGGTCAAGAGGCCCTTCGAATCGGTCTTGAGCGTGGCCTGCACGTACGCGCCGGGCAGCAGCTTGCCGTCGCGATTCGGCAGCGTGATCTCCACCTGCAACGTGCGCGTTGCGGCGTCGATGGCCTGCGACGTGTGCGTCACCGTGCCCTCGAATGTCACGCCCGGCATCTCCTGCTGCGTGACACCCGCCTGCTGGCCCACGGCGACCTGCTGCGCGTAGGTCTGCGGCACGTCGACGTAAAGCCGTAGCGGGTCCGACTGCGCGATCGTGAAGAGCGCGTGACCCGTGCCGCTGTTGCCCGCGTTCACGAGGTCGCCGATATCGACGTTGCGCTGCGTAATGACGCCGGCGATAGGCGCGACGATGCGCTGAAAACCCTTCATTTCCGTGAGTCTGCGCACGTTCGCGTCGGCGGCGGCCAGATTCGCGACGTCCGTGTTGTACGCGCCCTGGCGATCGTCGAGTTCCTGCTGCGAGACCGCATCGCGCTGCAGCAACTGCTGCGCGCGATTGAACGAGGTCTTCGCGAGCGCGAGCGTCGACGCGGCCTGGTCGCGTTGCGCCTGGGCCTGCGCGAGTTCCTGATCAATCTCGGGCGTATCGATCTGCGCAAGCAACTGGCCTTGCTGAACGTGCGCGCCGATATCGGCATACCAGTGCAGCACGTAACCGTTCGCACGCGAATAAATCGGCGCCTCGACGTAGCCGCGCAAAGTGCCTGGCAGTACGATGCGTCCGTCCGCGCCAGCCGCGACCGGCTCGACGACGCTGACGTATTGCATCGCGTTGCGTTTCGTGACGTCGGCGAGATGGTGCGAGTTCTGCAGGTTCGAGACGATCGTGCGGGTCGCCCCGGCCGCCAGCAGCAGCGCAACGACGATCACCGCGACGCGTGCGCGCTTGCCCGCCTGATGACGCGCGGGCAAGTCCATGCCACGCTGCGCACCGCCTACGGCGATGTCGAGTGATGAGTGATGATGAGGTTCGTCCATGTCATCGACCAGAATGAATTTAACCGGATTGCGTGGTGTTCCGTTTCAGTTGCGAAGGCGGCGTGCCTCGCGTTCGCGCTTCGCTTGCGCGCGGCGTGCGAGGCGGCCGTGCACGGTCGCGAACATCAACGGAACAAACAGCAGTGTGGAAACCGTCGCGAACAGCAGGCCGCCGATCACCGCGCGGCCAAGCGGCGCGTTCTGCTCCGCGCCCTCGCCAAGACCGAGCGCCATCGGCACCATGCCGATCATCATCGCGAACGCGGTCATCAGCACGGGGCGGATCCGCGTCGCGCCTGCTTCGAGCGCGGCGACGAGCGGCGTCACGCCCGCCGTGAGCCGCTGCCGCGCGAACGACACGACGAGAATGCTGTTCGCCGTCGCGACGCCGACGGTCATGATCGCGCCGGTCAACGCGGGCACGCTCAGATGCGTGCCCGTGATGAACAGCATCCACGCGATGCCCGCGAGTGCGGCCGGCAGTGCGCTGATGATGATGAGCGGATCGGCCCACGACTGGAAGTTCACGACGATCAGCAGATAGACGAGCACGACGGCCATCGCGATGCCGACGCCGAGGCCGATGTACGACGAGCGCATCGTATCGATCTGTCCGCGCATCGTGATGGTCGTGCCGCGCGGCGCCCTCGCCTGGGCCGTCTTGATCAGGCCGTCGAGGCGCGAACCCACCGAGCCGAGATCGGTGCCCTCCACGCTCACGAGCAGGTCGATCACGGGGCGGATGTTGTAGTGCGTGACGATGGCCGGGCCCACGTGCGGCCGCAACTGCACGAGGTTGCTCACGAGCTGCAGCGGCGCGTTCTGGCCCATCGAAACCGGCGTGCCCATCACCTCGTTCACGGAGGTTTCGCGGTACTGCGGCGTCTGCACGGTGAGCGGATACTCGACGCCGTTCAGCGGGCTCACCCAGAACGCGGGCGAGGTCTGCGTGCTGCCGGACAGCGCGATCAGCACGTCCTGCGCGACGTTCTGCGGGCTCAGGTTCAATTGCTGCATGCGCGTGCGGTCCATTGCGAGCATCAGCGACGGTTCGTCGTTGCGCTGTTCGATATGCGCGTCGACGGCGCCCGGCATCTGGCGCACCTCCTTGAGCAGGCGGCTCGCGAGCGCCATGTCCTGATCGAGGTTCGCACCCACCACCTGCACGTCGATGGCGGCAGGCTGCCCGAAGTTCAGGATCTGCGTAATGATGTCCGCGGGCTGAAAGAAGAACTCCACGCCGGGGAAGCGCTGCGGCAGCAACGCGCGCAGCTTGTCGACATAGACGAGCGACGGGTCGTGATCGGGCTTCAGCGCGATCTGGATTTCGCCGTCGAGCGTGCCCATCGTCCCCGCGTTGCTGTACGAGAGGTTGATGCCGCTGTACGGCAGGCCGAGGTTATCGACGATCGTTTCGAGCTGGTCCGGCGGCACGACTTCGCGGATCGTGCGCTCGACTTCATCGGCGAGACGCGCCGTTTCTTCGATGCGATAGCCGGTCGGCGCGCGCATGTGCAGGCGAATGTTGCCCGCATCGACGGACGGGAAGAAGTCGCGGCCGAGGAAAAAGACCAGTACGAGCGAGAGCACGCAGAATGCGAGAAACGCGCTGCCGAACACACGGCGCCGCGCGAGCAGCAAACTCAGCAGTGCGATGTAGTTCGCGCGGACAAGCTCGAATCCGTGGTTGAAACGCTGGTGGATGCGACCGAACGGCGAGCGTGCCGGGCCCACGGGATCGTGGCCGACGTCGGGGCCGCCGTGCGTGAAGAGCAGCATCGCGAGCGTCGGCACGAGCGTACGCGACAGGATGTACGACGCGATCATCGCGAACACCACCGCCTCGGCGAGCGGCACGAACAGGAAGCGCGCGACGCCCGTGAGGAAGAACATCGGCACGAACACGATACAGATGCACAGCGTCGAGACGAGCGCGGGCACCGCGATCTCGCCCGCGCCTTCGAGAATGCCGTCGTGCAGGCTCGCACCGAGATGGAGGTGCCGCTCGATGTTCTCGATCGTCACGGTCGCGTCGTCCACGAGAATGCCGACCGCGAGCGCGAGCCCGCCGAGCGTCATGATGTTGATCGTCTCGCCGAGCGCGTAGAGCGCGAGCAGCGACGCGAGAATCGACAGAGGAATCGACACCGCGATGATGAGCGTGCTGCGCCAGTTGCCGAGGAAGAGCAGGATCATCGCGGCGGTGAGCGCGGCGGCGATCAGCGCCTCGCGCAGTACGCCCTGCACGGCCGCTGCCACGAAGATCGACTGGTCGAAGAGCGGCTTGATGACGAGGTCCGCGGGCAGCGTGTCGCGCACCTTCGGCAGCAGGGCCTTCAGCGCGCCCACGACCTGCAGCGTGGAGGCGTCGCCGCCCTTGAGGACCGACATCAGCACGCCGCGCGTGCCGTCCTGGCGCACGACGTTCGTCTGCGGCGTGAAGCCGTCGCGCACATGCGCGACGTCGCCGAGATACGTGGTCGCCCCGTCGACCGTGCGCACCGGAATGCGGTTCAGGCCCGCGAGCGTGTCCGGCGACGCGTTGGTGTCCACGCGATATTCGGTCTGCCCCATCTTCGCGGTGCCGGTCGGCAGAACCAGGTTCTGCGTGTTGACCGCGTTCACGATGTCGGCCGGCGTGAGGCCCTTCGCGATGAGCGCGCGCGTGTCGATGTCGACCGATATCACGCGCGTCTTGCCGCCGTACGGATACGGCACCTGCGCACCCGGAATCGTGACGAGCTGCGGACGCAGGAAGTTCATCGCGACGTCGGCGAGCGACTGCTCGGTCATCGTCTTGCTGGACAGGCCGAGCTGGATCACCGGAATGCTCGACGCCGAGTAGCTGATGACGAGCGGCGGCGTGGCGCCCGGCGGCATCTGCTTGACCTGCGTCTGCTCCGCCGCGACCGTCTGCGCGATTGCGGTCTGCAGGCTCGCGCCGGGCTGCAGGAACAGCTTGATGATGGCGATGCCGGGCAGCGACTGCGACTCGATGTGCTGGATGTTACTGACCGTGGTCGTGAGGCTGCGTTCGTTGACCGACGTGATGCGGGTCGCGACATCCCTGGCGGTCAGGCCCGTGTACGACCAGATGATGCTGATCACGGGGATGTTGATGTTCGGCAGCACGTCCGTCGCCATCGACATGAGGGCAAACGGCGTGGCCAGCACGATCAGGATGGCCATCACGATGAACGTGTATGGCCGTTTTAGTGCGAGATTGACAATCCACATGTGACTGTTTCAGGCGGGCTTAACGGACTTCCAGCGAAGGACACTTACCCGGAATGCATTTCATGGGCGGAGCCGCATGATAGGCAACGGGCGTGGCGCCTTGCTGGCGGCAACATGGCGAAATTGACAGGCAAGGGGCGGGATCGCTCGCGCGCACCGCATTTACGCGCAACACGCGGACAATTCACTTACCGGGACGCAGCAATCGGGCGTCCGGGCGCATCGTGCGAGAAGCGCCGCGGCGGCAGCGACCGGCCCCCGCCACCTTAGTTCACGAGCCGCAATCGCTCCAGTTCGCGCGTATCGCGTGTGCGGCCTTGCGATGCGTGACGCCGGCGCGGCGCAGCGGTAGCGCGTGCGCTCAGCGCGGCCTCCTGCTCGGCGAGCATGATCGGCACTTTCTCGCGCAGGAATTCGACGAACGTGCGGATCTTCGCGTCCAGATAACGCCGCGACGCGTAGAGCGCATAGATGTTCAGCTTCTGCAGACGATGCGCCGGCAGGACGCGCACGAGCGTGCCATCGGCGAGACCGGGCATTGCCACGGGCACCGGCAGCGGCCCGATGCCCATGCCCTCGCGGATCGCCAGTGCGAGCGCATCGGGGTTGTTGACGCAGAACGGCGTCACGCCGGTATGGCGGAACGTTTCGCCGTGCGGGCTTTCGGAGACCCACTCGCCGGCAGGCAGGCTCTCGTCGGTGAGATGCAGGCAGGTGTGAGCGTTGAGATCGTCGAACGACTGCGGCACGCCGCGCGCGTGCAGATACTCGGGCGAGGCGCACAGAATGGCGGCCGTACTGCCGAGATGCTGCGAGATCAGCGCGGAATCCTCGAGTTCGGTAGCCACCACGACCGCGACGTCGAAGCCTTCCTCGATGATATCGGGCATTTCCTGTGCAATCGTCAGATCGACCGATACTTCAGGCAAATGCTGCTGGTAACGCGCGATCAACGGCATGACATAGTGCTGACCGAAACTCGTGCCGCCATAAACGCGCAGCTTGCCCGCGGGATTCGCGACTGCTGCGGAGGCTTCGGCCTCGGCCTGTTCGATGTCGGCGAGTATGCGTTTGCAGCTTTGCAGATAGCGCTCGCCTGCTTCAGTCAGCGACATGCGCCGCGTGGTCCGGTTCAGCAGCCGCGTGCGCAGACGCGACTCCAGGTCGGTAACCGCACGCGACACCTGGGCAGTCGTCATGGTTTCGCTCACGGCAGCGCGCGTGAAACTGCCCGACTCCACCACTCGCACGAAAATCCGCATGTTGCGCAGCGTGTCCATCACTTGCTCCCGTTCATTCAACCCGCCTTTTCCGCCGAAATACGAATGGTTTTATTGTGCGGGAAAGGTCGTGGCCAGACGCTGACCTCTAAATGGCAGCGGCGACAGCTTGGCGAGCCGGGGCACACCGCGTATGGTCCTCGGCGCTTCTTCAGTGCGCCGTCGTACCGCTGCGCCTTTGCCCGCGCGGCAGCAAGGCGGATGCTTTCATGACAAAACGATGACTCTCGAATTCGTCCTGCGCCTTCTTGCTGCGTTCGCGTGCGGCGATCACGCTCGTGGCGAGCGGCGCATGTCTGTTCGTGACGCTCGGCGTGCTGACCGGCACCGGCACATCCGGCATCACGCAGATCGCGGCCTATGTGGTCTCGGGAGTCGGCTTCCTCGGCGGCGGCGTGATCATGCGCGAGAAGGGGTCGATCCAGGGGATCAACACCGCAGCGACGCTGTGGTGTTCAGCGGCAGTCGGCGTGCTGTGCGGCGCGGGCCATTACGGCCCCGCGCTGGCAGGTACGGCCGTCGTGCTGCTCATCAACACGGTGCTGCGCGAGTTGAGCCGCGTGATCAACGCGACTCCAGTGTCGGCTGCAGACCTCGTGCGCGAATACGCGTTGACGGTGGTCTGCCGCGAAGAGGATGAGGTCCATATCCGCACCGTGCTCTCCAATTCAATGTACTCGACGCCGCTCTCCTTCCAAAGCCTGACCAGCGAAGATTTGCCCGGCGAGCCTCCGCGGCTGCGCGTGACGGCAACCATGCGGCTGCATCCGAAATACCAGTCGAAGCTCGAACTGCTGGCAAGCCGGATCAGCTTGGAAAAAAGCGTGTCGAGCGTGAGCTGGACCGCCGCGGAAACCGAGGTCGCCCCGAGTGACGCACTGAAGCGCGTATTAAAACGATCGCGTGACCCCATTGTTGCGGCTCGCTGAACGATGGCCCGCAGTGTTCAATAAGTGTCAATTCCGGCCACATAACGTGGACGCTCCACCGCCCTTGGTCTAAGCTGCACTTCACCGTGAATCTTTCACGCCAACAAGGGGAGTGCTCAACATGCAACACGGCATCATCGCCTGGCTCATCATCGGTGCAATCGCGGGCTGGCTCGCTGGCGTGCTCGTCAAGGGCGGCGGCTTCGGATTGATCGTCGATATCATCGTAGGGATCGTCGGTGCGTTCATCGGCGGCTGGCTTGCCGGAGTTCTCGGCATTTCCGTGGGTGGAAGCTGGATCGCGTCAATCATCACGGCCATCGTGGGCGCGGTGATTCTGCTCTTCATCATCCGGCTCTTCCGGCGCGCGTAGACAGCGCGCTCCGCCAATGCAAAACGGGCGTGCCGTTGCCGGCACGCCCGTTTTTTCATGTTCGCTTACGTTACGCAGCCGCAAGCATTAATCGCTTCAGGCGTTGGCCACGAGGCCGCCCGTGCCCTCGGGCAGCATCGAGCCCGTCGCGTTGAAGCGCAGATGCATCTCGTACGCCTTCGCGAGATCGTGCGGGGTCTGGCCGCCGCGCTTGAGCGCGTCGCGATAGTAGTCGCGCAGCAGATCGCGATAGAGCGGATGAACGCAGCGATCGATGATGAGCGCGGCGCGCTCGCGCGGCGCGAGGCCGCGCAGGTCGGCGAGGCCCTGCTCCGTCACGATCACGTCCACGTCGTGCTCGTTGTGGTCGACGTGCGGCACCATCGGCACGATGCTCGAAATGCGGCCGTCCTTGGCGATGGCCTTCGTTGCGAAAATCGCGCACGACGCGTTGCGCGCGAAATCGCCCGATCCGCCGATGCCGTTCATCATGTGCGTGCCGCCCACGTGCGTCGAATTCACGTTGCCGTAGATGTCGCATTCGAGCGCGGTGTTCAGCGCGATCAGACCGAGACGGCGGATCACTTCCGGATGGTTGCTGACCTCCTGCGGACGCAGCACGAGCTTGTCGCGATAGCGGTCGAGTTCGGAGAGCACCTGGGCCTGACGCGACGCGGAGAGTGTCATCGACGCGCCCGACGCGAACACCATCTTGCCCGCGTCGATCAGATCGAACGTGGAATCCTGCAGCACTTCCGAGTACATCGTGAGCGCTTCGAACGGCGAGTTCACGAAGCCCGAGAGCACCGCGTTCGCGATCGTGCCGATGCCGGCCTGCAGCGGCGGCAACTGCGAGTCCATGCGGCCGTGCTTGACTTCGTGCTGGAGGAACTCGATGAGGTGGCCGGCGATGCGCGCGGTTTCCTCGTCGGCGGGCAGCACCGTGGACGGGCTGTCCGCTTCGTCGGTGATGACGATGGCGGCGATCTTTTCGGGCGGGATGTCGATCGTGGCCGTGCCGACGCGGTCCTGCGGGCGCACGATCGGCAGCGGATCGCGATGCGGACGGCGGCCCGGAATCCACACGTCGTGCAGACCTTCGAGCGCGAGCGGCTGCGCGAGGTTGATCTCGACGATCACCTTCTCCGCGAGGATCGCGAAGCTTGCGGAATTGCCAACCGACGTGGTCGGCACGATGCCGCCCGTTTCCGTGATCGCAGCGGCTTCGATGATCGCGAGGTCCAGCTTGCCGAGCAGATTGGCACGCAGCATCTCGACCGTTTCGGACAGGTGCTGGTCGACGAACATCACTTCGCCGCGATTGATCGCGTTGCGCAGCGTGGTATCGACCTGGAACGGCAGACGGCGTTCGAGCACGCCCGCCTCGGTGAGCATGCGGTCGACGTCGTGGCCGAGCGACGCGCCCGTCATCAGCGTGATGCGCAGCGGCTCCTTTTCCTCTCGAGCACGCCGCGCCAGTTCGATCGGCACCGCCTTCGTGTCGCCTGCGCGCGTAAAGCCACTTGCACCGACACGCATGCCGTTGCGCACGAGCTGGGCCGCCTCAGCGGCCGTGGTGATCTTTCCGCGCAGCGCGGCACAACGAATACGATCTTCGTACATCCAGGTCTCCAGAATTGCTTCCGCCCGATGCTTTTTCAGCATTTGTTCAGGCGGCGTTCGTAGTGGCGCGCGTACGCGATATGCGAGGGCGCCACAATGCACAAATGCCGCGAGGCCCTTTATGGAGGCATCGCGGCACGAAGGTCAGCATGCGCCACCACAACATGGGCGCACCGTCAAGCTCAACTACCGAAATAGATATTGCAGAAACTCGCGGGGCCGACGCAGTCGTCTTTCCGTGCCGGCTTCGCTACATCGCGTTGGGCGGGGGCCGTCGCAGCGCGGGAGGCTGCGGCCTGGGCGGTTTGCTGAGGAACGTTCGCTGCGGGTGCTTCGTTCTGTGCGTGTGCAACTACAGCAGCAAAAAACGAACAAGCAACAACAGCGACTTTCACGGACTTCATTTCACTCTCCAGTACTAGCGATACAGCTTCGCAATGACGTGACTATATGACCCTGCGTCAAGATGATTAAGCGGCCGGCCTGGAAAGGATATTTCCACGGCGTGACAAGATCGAGGAAGCCTTTGCCGGATGCCGCTCAACGCGCCCTGATCAGGCGCGCGCCGGGGCGGGGACCGCGCCGCATGATCGTGACGAGGGGCCCGTCGCGATCAAGCAGCGCACTGCGGATGAAGTGCAGGTAACTCAGGATCCGCTGCACGTCATGGCGGCGATCCCGCTCATGACGGACCGCATCCTGGGCCTCCTGCGCCACCCACGTAGCGGCGCGCACCGATATCAGGGCGCGCTCAACCATCTGCGCATCGGGGCGCTCGAAAAGCCCTGCGATGTCGGTTTGCACGCGGGCTAGTGCCGGTACCCAGCGCGCGTCGAGATCGGCCAGCCACTTCGCCGCGTGCGCCTCCTGACGCAAATCCACCATTGCGTGCCCGACTTCGAGTGTGAGCAGCATCCAGCGCAATGCGCGCCGATGCTCGTGCTGCCGGCCCTTCAACAGCATGCGCAACTGGTGCATGACGTCGTGCGTGCCCGACTGGAATTGCTGACGCAGACCTCGCAGCTCGTCCCGGCACGCGATCACGACGAGGTCGCGCAGTTCGCCGCAGATGCGATCGATCAGCCATTTCATGTGTGGCGGGAACACGACCGCGAAGGCGAGCGCCGCAAACAGCATCGTCGCGACAATGCCGATGCCGTTGTTGACCAGCAGGTCGGGCGTGTAGGCGATCACGTTGTCCGGGCCCGCAAGCAGACAGAAGAACACCGAAAAGCCCACTCCGTAGCCGGAGATGTGCGGCCGCGTGGACAGAAAGGCGCCGAGCGCCAACACGGGCACAAGCGTGGCGCAGAGGAGCGGAAAGCCGTCGACGTTCGGGTACACATAGCACATGAACAGATAACCCGTGATCGTGGCGAAGAGGGTGCCGACCGCCATCTGCACGGCAAGGCGCGTTGCACTCGATGCCGACGACGCGAGCGCGCAAGTCAGCGCCGCGGCGATCATCGCCATGCCGCCGCTCGGCCAGTCCGTCTCGACCCAGAACCAGCCGATCGTCGCCACCACCACCGCCGTGCGTACGAACGTGAAAGCCACGACGTACCAGCTCGTGCGCGGCACGTAACGCGTCGCGGGCGGCTCCGGCGCGAGCACCGGCTCCATGACCGACGCGTAGGTGCGGCTGTAGCAGATCAGCTCGCTCGTGAACCGGTACATGAGTTCGGCGGAGGTATCGAAGTCCTGCAACGCATCGGACGGCACCGATTCGAGCGGCTGCCGCGCCGCGCGCACGTTGCGCGGCAAGCTGCGCTGCCACGCCTCCAGCGTATCGGCGAGACGAAGCGCAAACGCCCGATCGCTCTCGCGCGGACGCGGACGCCGTGCGAGCAATGCCGCAAGCTCGCTGAAATAGGGGGCGAGCGGCGCGATCGCATCGGCACCGCGACGCACGCGCTTGAGCAACTGGCGCAGCGCGTGCAGGCGCGCGCACGCGTCCATGAATTCGCTGTTCAGGCGCGCGAGCAGCTGGCTGCGCGAGCGCATCGTCGGATCTTCGAAGAACGAGTACGCACGCGTCGCCTCGAAGCCGACCACATCGTCGACAAGACCTGCGAAGCGGCCCTCGAATGCGCGCCGCTCCAGCCCGCCGGATAACACTCCGGACGCGAACGCAGTAAAATGAATAAACCGGCTGCGCAGCGTTCGTTCGAGCAGCGCGCCGGTTTGCCGGGGCACGATCACAGCGCTGACCATCCCCGAACAAAGAATCCCGACCGCCACTTCGGCACCACGTCCGAGTGCGGCAAGAAAGAGCCCGTTAGGCTGCATCACATAGGGAATGCCGATCAGCGCGGCGGTGTAGCCGGCGAGCACGAAAGCGTACCAGCGAAAATGTCGATTCCTCATGGCCGCCGCCGTACAGGCGGCCACCCATACGGTTATGCCGAGGATGTAAAGTTCGGGCTGCTGCACGAACACGGCGCCGAGCACGATCGCCGCGATCATCCCGACGACGGTCCCGACGATCCGGTACACGCTTTTCGCGAACACCATGCCCGAGAGCGGTTGCATCAGGACGAACACGGTGGTCATCGCAATGCGCGGCTGCGGCAGGTCGAGCAGCATTGCAATGCCCATCGCAAGCAGGCCGGCCGTAACCGTCTTCAGGAGGTGCAGCCAGATCGCGCCATCGGTGGACGGCCAGTCGCGCAGTGCGCGCCTCGCGGCACGCCAGATCACTTCAGCGTATCGACGTGAATCGAACGCTCGATGAATCGCTTGCTGCCGGGTCATGAAAGTTGCACTACGCTCGCACTGCTATGAAGAATGTCGCCTGCGCGGGCAGGGAGTAAGGCGCCGATTGTAGGAGGGTCATTCCGGTGAATTAACGGGATTGACCGTTAACGTCCGTTCCAGATTACTCAACAATGTTGGTGCTCGAGGGGCGGACAATATGGTTTCTGTGTCGAACAAGAAGACTTGATGGATACGCTACAAAATATGCGGGTGTTTGTCCGCGTCGTAGAAGCAGGCAGCTTCACCGCGGCAGCTCAGTCGCTCAATTCCACGACCGGCGCAATGTCGCGCGCAGTATCGGAACTGGAAACGCATCTGCGCACCCGGCTGCTCAATCGTTCGACGCGCCGCCTCGCGCTGACGCCCGCCGGCGAACTGTATCTCAAACGCTGCACGCTGATCCTCTCCGACGTCGACAGCGCCGAAGAAGAAGCGAGTTGCGCGCACGAACGGCCCGCTGGCGCGCTACGCATGCACAGCTTCGCGAGCATCGGACAGCAGTACGTACTACCGGCGATTTCACGCTATCGCGCGCAGCATCCCGAAGTGACCGTCGAGCTGACGCTCTCGCAACGCATGCCCGATCTGTTCGAAGGTAGCAGCGACGTATCGGTTGTGACGGCTTCGTCGCTGCCGAATTCGGAGCTGGTTTCGCATCAGTTGGGAACGACGTATAGCATCCTGTGCGCGTCACCGGCCTATGTCCATACGCACGGATCGCCGCGCGTGCCTGCGGATCTCGCGCATCATGACTGCCTGATTCTCAAGACACCGGCGTTTCCGGCGCACGAATGGACGCTCGAAGGGCCCGAGGGAAGCGTGGAGATGCACGTCGACGGACCGGTGCAGGTGAACATCGCGGAATCGCTTGCGGTGGCGATTCGCGAAGGCATGGGGATCGGCGTCCTGCCGGTGTACGCGGCTATCGAAGGACTACGCAACGGGACGCTCGTGCGCGTGCTGCCGCAACACAAGCTGCAGAAGACGAACGTGTACGCGCTCTATCCGTCGCGCAAGTTCGTCGACGCCAAGACGAAGACGTGGGTGGAGTTTCTGCGCGCGCATCTTCCGGAGGTCATCGCACGTGATATGGCGTCGCTCGAGGAATTGACGCAAGAGCAGTTCGCCGACGAAGCCTACGATGCGCCGGTACCGAACAGTGCGGCGGCAGCGGCTGAGAAGGTCTCGCGCTGATTGAGTTTTTCTGCGGCCTGAAATAAAAAAAGCCGTCCTTCGGGACGGTTTTTTATTGGCCGGGGGATCCGGATTCTGCATCGCAGCCGCGATGGCCGCGCTCTCCCGATGCCTGGCTGGCGTGCGCTCACGGCTTGCCCGCACCGGGTGTA
>Ga0265338_10002272_pt1 | contig 29267 bp, 29 predicted proteins | sample 42126metaG_FD_193579 | JGI IMG/M metagenome (GOLD analysis project Ga0265338, IMG submission 193579) | Rhizosphere microbial communities from Carex aquatilis grown in University of Washington, Seatle, WA, United States - 4-21-26 metaG | ecosystem: Host-associated > Plants > Roots > Rhizosphere...
TCCTCTCCTTTCGGACGAATGCACAATCGACTCGAACCTCGTCGAGGCAATCTGCCTATCGCACGACCTCGGCCATCCCCCGTTCGGACACTCCGGAGAACGAACCCTGAACGAGTTGATGAAGCCGTTCGGCGGATTCGAAGGAAACGCACAGACACTGCGACTTATTGCCGAAACCATTTATTCGTCCGGCGGAGAACGGCAGGGGATGAATCCAACCCGCGCATTCCTCGACGGAATACTGAAATACAAAACGGTGCACGGTGCGCTGGACAACCCGGAGAATCATTTTATTTATGATGAACAGCAGAGACAAGTGGATTTCGCATTTGGCGGCATTTCTCTACCGGAAGAGCTGAGTGCGGGGAAAAAACTCAACTCGTTCCGCAGCATCGAATGTCAGATCATGGACTGGTCGGACGATGCCGCATATTCTCTCAACGACCTCGCCGACGGCATCCACTCCGGCATTATCAATAAAGAAAAGATCGAGCGGTGGGCGGGCGATCGGCCGATATCCCCGGATGAGAATCGTTCACTCGAAGAAATACTTCATGCCATGTCGACCGGGCAATTGGAAAAGATCATCGCGGGAAAGATCGGACACTTCATCCAGGCGTGCAGCCTCAGCGAATGGAAGAATTTTATGAGTGCAGCGACGAAGCGATATTGCTATCGGTTGGAAATTGACCAGGCAATCCAGCGGGAAGCAGAATTGTATAAGAAGATATCCGTTGACCTGGTTTTTCGATCGCCTCAACTCCACCAGCTCGAGCACAAAGGGGGATATATTCTGAAAAAAATATTCGGGGCATTTGAAGAAAACTACATCGGAAAAGAAAAATCAAAAACAAACCTGCTGCCGCATGATGCCGAACAGATCGTGCGCAACACTGCGGACCCGCGTCAGCGCATGCGTTTATTGTGCGACCACATCGCCGGCATGACGGACGGTTTTGCCGTCCGCACATACAAGCGGCTTTTTGATGCTGAATTCGGCTCGCTGGCTGATCTTATTTAACGATTGTTAATGCGCCGCCTTCAACATCTCGGGCGTGAACTTATTGAGTTTGACAACCCTCGCTGCTTTCCGGCTCATCGACGGCACAACCATTATCGCCTGCGCCTCGTTTTCGGCTTCGATAATGATGAAACCGGTGTGGTTGCCGGATGCACACCCCCACTCAAAGTGCGTAAGGTACCCCAGCGCTTCGACCTGCTTCACGACTTGGGCACAATCAACTTCTGTATGGGGCGATTCGATTAGATACCTTTCCATCCCGACTCCCTTCTAATTGATGTTTCTTCCAGCTATGTAAAGAATTCCCCGCGCAAAACCACAAAAACGCTGAAGTTTTTTTTAAGTTCTTTTCGCGGTTTTGCGTAAGGCATTGATCGCGATTGTTGTACTCGTCTCACTTCTTCTCGTGCTCGGCATAGTCATAGGGGTAAAATAAGTATAGCGCGTCCGAACTTTCAGAAGACCATTCCGGCACTTTATGTTTCACCGGCTTGACATGGCGGAGATACACAACGAGAGCATGGCGGTCTTCTTCAGTCATATTAGAAAATGACGGCCATGGCATCGTCGTAGGGTGAAAGTACCTCCCGTCATGAGAAATGCCGCTGCGCAGCACACGCTTAACTTCCTCATCCGTCCGCCCGCCGAGACCTGTTTCGGAATCGGGCGTTAGGTTGCGTGTATAAGCCGTTCCGATGCCCCGCAGCTCAAACTTAGCTCCGCCCGCGAGAAATTCGCTCCAGTTCGGCCCCTGGTCTCCCTGCGGCGTATGACAATCGCTGCAATCCGAATACGACATGATGTATTGCCCGCGCTGCGCGATAGCGCGCTCGACGGGGTCGTCGATCTTGTCGAGTGACGAAGCAACCGCTTCCGCATGAGGATTACTGAATGCTTCACGAGGAAGCAAATCAAACGGCGGAATAAGATAAAGAAATGCAAGAAATCCTATCACTACTAAACATGCGGCAACGATGCCGACCCATTTCAATATCTTCTTCATGGCCGCACCTCCTTCGCACGTTCGTCGCGCACAGCAAAATTTTTCTCTGCACCGGAAGAATTTTTCGATACGGGCTTTTGCTGATCCTCTTCTTCTTTCATTGGATACGCTGGCGATGGGATCCGTTCTTTCATGATCAGCATTCTGAACTTTCCCCATAAGTACGAGAAGATGTTCAGTTTCTCGGGGTCGGGGATCTTATGATGCACTGCAGGAACGGTCCGCAGGTATGCGACGATGGCATTTTGATCATCTTCTTTCAAAGCCGCGAAAGCCGCCCACGGCATCGGAAACGGCAGGAATTTCCTTCCATCGCGGGAGATTCCTTGCGTGAATGCTCTTTTGATTTCCTGATCAGTCCAATTCCCCAGCCCGGTTTCCTTATCTGAAGTAAGATTCCGTGTGACATACTTGCCGAACGGATAGAGGTCAAACGTCAATCCTCCCGATAACTGCGACCCTTCCACGATATGCATGTCGTCGGTATACCTTGAATGGCATCCTCCGCAGCCAACGGATCGAACAAGGTATTTTCCCCGCTGGACAGGGTCGGCTTTTGCCTCTGCATCGAGCTTTGCGTAGAATTCCTTCGCTTCATTTTCATTCATTTTCCACACGGGTTTGCGCGCAATCGACACAACATAGTTTGCGAGGTCCCACATTTCCTTGTCGCTCGCAGTGCCGGCATACGACGGCATCGGGGTTCCGTCAACTCCCGTTCTGAACCGGAGATAAATATCTCGCGAGCTCGCCCCACCGCGGAATGTCCACGGCTCGGTCAAATTCACGGCATTGGTTTCAAAATTCCATTCGTCCTGAAAATCCTTTGCGACGGCGCCGGTTCCTGCACCGTCCGTTCCGTGGCAATCGGCGCATTGCAATTTCGTGTAGACCTTTTTCCCTGCCGCAGCGCTTGCTGCCGAATACGGAACGGGAGAGCCTACATGAACGGGGCGGGGCTTTTCTTGTAGAAAGCGGGGCGAGAATGCCTTCACGTACTCCACGACTTGTTTCAATGAATCCCCTTTAATGAACGGCGACCAATCCGACATCGACGTCCCGTGCAGCCCGTTGTTTATCTCAGCCATCAGGTCTTCATCTGTCGGAAGGCTTCCCGATTCGGTCGAGCGAAATTTGAACATGCCGGTGGTAAAATTCCTCGGCCGGGGATTCAAGAGCGCCGACGCGGGACCTTCCCCCTTTCCATCTATCCCATGACATTGGGCGCAATGAGTTTCATAGGCAGTTTTTCCTGCGGCCGGTTGGGAAGCGGCTTCCTTGTCGACGGGTGCACCGGTAAGATCCGCGGTCAGAGCGATCCACGTCCATAGCACAAGCGACGTATGCGTGATTTTGTAGAAAGATTTCATTCTACCTCCGTGATGGGAAAGGTGTGAATTCAATTCATTCGGCCACTGAAAATATTTCGCGCCTCCCCGAATCGACAAGCGGCACAAACTTGGCATGATACCACTCGCCGAACTCTTTCATCCCTACCTCGCTCTTTAGCGATTGATCAAAGGCCGCAATGTCGGCGTACGTATTCTCAAGAATAAAGGTGTAGAACGATCCGGTGTAGTCCGTGAGCACGCGGCTCTCCGGAAGACCGTGCTTTTTGCGAAGTGCGGCAAATTCCTTCCATGCAGCCTTTGCTTCTTTTGCCTTCCCAAATTTCAATTGGAATACTTCACGGACGACTATCATACCTTTCTCCTTTGTATTTATGAAAAAACAACAATACCAGAACATGCTCGCTTCACGAAAAAGCAATGCCTCGTGCTCAGTGAAATAGAGCGCTGGATATGATTTACACTATTGCGATCGGCATACGATGCGGATTCAAGCCCTACAATGCATTGAATCTCCCCGCCATTATGCTTACATTAGTGCGTTAATGTAAATTTTCGTAAAGATTAAGTCAAGAGTCCTTTCTTGTTCATTCCCTTCAAATTCGAAATTCCGCAAAAATGCAGCTCCTTATAGATTTTTTCGCAGAAAACCAGCTTCTTCTCTTTTTCACGGTTATCGGCCTCGGCTACCTCGTCGGCCATATCAAAATATTCGGGTTCAGTCTTGGAGTTTCCGCAGTACTATTCGTCGGCATCGCCTTCGGCGCTCTTGACAAGAGGCTCGGCCTCCCGGATTATATTTATATCATCGGGCTTGTACTTTTTGTCTACGCGGTCGGGCTGCAATCCGGGCCGAGCTTTTTTGCCTCGTTCCAGAAACGCGGGCTGCACACCAACGGACTCGCAGCTCTGCTGCTCGTGGTCGGCGCGCTGATCACGTTTGTTATTTGGAAAGTGCTCGGTATCTCTCCGTCGAGTGCCGCCGGACTGTATTGCGGTGCGTTGACAAGCACTCCGGCGCTTGCCGCAACTGTCGAAACGGCAAAAAGCCTTTCTGCGAACCTTCCGCACGACATTGCCGACCTCAATGCTAACAGTCCGGTGGTCACGTATGGCCTTGCGTATCCATTCGGCGTGCTTGGAGTGCTCTTATGGTCTTTTGTTTTTATAAAAATTTTCAAAGTAGATTTTGCAAAAGAAGAAGCAATCCGCCTGAGAGAATCCGGTTCGGATACTATCGTCAGCCGGACATTCCATATTACAAACCCTGCAATTCACGGAAAAAGCGCAGCCCAGGCGCTTCAGCTTCTCGGTCAGCCGGCATTCACCCTCAGCAGGATCAAGAAAGGAGAGCTCATCGAGATCGTACGTCCCGACACTCTTCTTGCGGCCGGTGATCGTATCGTTGCCGTAGGGACGCACGATGCACTGGAGCGTGCACGCATTTTATTCGGTGAAGAAGCTTCGGACCATCTCCCTCTCAACAACACCGGGATCGATTTCCGGCGTATCTTCGTGTCACGGTCGTCGGTCGTGGGTAAACGCATTCATGAGCTGAATCTTGAAATAGAATTCGACGCCACCATCACCCGCCTTCGCCGCGGCGATGTCGATTTCGTTCCTTCGCCGGACACGATTCTTGAAATGGGAGACAGAATCCGCGTCGTCACTCGGCTCGAGAATATTGACCGTATCACAAACTACTTCGGCGACTCGATGAAAGCGATCTCCGAGACCGATTTTTTATCGATCTCGTTCGGCATCGTGCTCGGGGTAATGGTTGGCATGATCCCATTGCCGCTTCCGCATGGAATGGTGTTCAAGCTCGGATTTGCCGGCGGGCCGCTCGTCGTTGCCCTCGTCCTCGGCAGGCTTGAACGGACCGGCCCCATCCTCTGGGCGCTCCCTTTCAACGCCAATCTGGTGCTCAGACAAACCGGACTCGTTTTTTTCTTGGCAGGAATTGGGACAAAGGCAGGTTATGGTTTTGGGACAATATTCCAGTCCGGCGGCTGGGAATTGATCGCCGCCGGCGCGCTCATCACGACCTGTGTTGTTGTCTTGACGTTGATTGTATCCTATAAATATTTGAAGATGCCGATGTCCGCGGTGATGGGAATTGTCGCCGGAATGTCCACGCAATCGGCATGTCTCGCCTATGCAAACCAGCTGACGCAAAACGAACAGCCGAATGTTTGGTACGCGACCGTCTATCCGGCCTCGATGATCGCAAAAATCATCCTGGCGCAGATCATTGTTTCGGTCTTGTGGACGCTGTGACCGCATTTTCTACAGATTTCAAATTGTTCCCAATCTCTGATTGGGAACGGCGTAAAGCAGAAGCTCCGCTTCACAGACGGAGCGAAGGAATGTCATTGGCAAGATAGTTCGTTCCCAAACGGAGTTTGGGAACGAGATCGGCGGGGCTCACCCAAATTAGGGCATATATCACTCAGTTTTCATCTTGGACCTTTTATCTCAACTTTCCGTTGACTTTTTGGCAATTCACCTCGTTCCCAATCGCTGATTGGGAACGGAGTAAAGGAGAAGCTCCGCTTCACAAATGGAGCGAAGAGGTGTCATTGGCGAGATAATTCGTTCCCAAACAGAGTTTGGGAACGAGATAAAGATGTCCTACATCTGTTGAATTCGTCTCGATTTTTAACTCAACTTTCCGTTGACTTTTTTCCATTTTTTTGGTATTATGGTAGTCCAATTTTGAAACACCATTATTTTGAGGAAGGATGTATCCGATGTATGCAGTCGTTGAGATCGCCGGGCAGCAGTACAAAGTAAACCCCGAAGAAAAGCTCTACGTGCCGAGGCTGGAGAATGAGGTTGGCAGCAGCGTAAAATTTGAGAAAGTACTCCTGCTCTCAAACGACAAAGAGGTGAAGGTCGGCGCTCCCGTCGTTTCAGGCGCTTCGGTGAATGCAAAAGTACTCGCGCATGTAAAGGATGATAAAGTTATTGTCTTCAAAAAGAAGAAGCGCAAAGGCTACCGCGTGAAGCGCGGCCATCGGCAGCAATACACCCACATAGAAATTACATCGATAGCATAAGGAAGATTGAAGTATGGCTCATAAAAAAGGGGGCGGAAGCTCCCGCAACGGACGCGACAGCAATGCCCAGCGGCTCGGCGTTAAGCGCTTCAGCGGACAGAAAGTTCTCGCTGGAACAATTTTAGTGCGCCAGCGGGGAACGAAGTTTCATCCCGGCGCCAACGTGGCGAAAGGCGGCGACGACACACTGTTTGCTCTGACCGATGGTGTCGTGAAGTTTCAACGGGTCGGCAAAACGCGGCAGGCGATTTCAATCGTCACGGCATAAACGGAGACAACTTCTTCGTCCTCAAAAAATACCCTATGCGTAAGAGCTTCGCTCTTACGCATTTTTTTTATCGGTGCTGTGTTTTTTAATTCATCTTATGCAAGCCGCAGGTAAATTTGCCACGAAGGCACAAAAGCACTAAGAAAAATAAAATGTTTTAGGTTACATATCCAGAGCCTGCGTGCCTTGGTGTCTTTGTGGCAATGTTCATTCCCTATGTAACATTGGTTCTTAACTTACTTTTGGAGACTACCGTGAAAATTACAGTGATTGGTGCAGGCAATGTGGGCGCGACCTCTGCGCAGCGCATCGCAGAAAAAGAATTGGCAAACGAAGTTGTTCTCGTCGATGTCGTCGAAGGTCTTCCTCAGGGTAAAGGACTCGATATGTACGAATCGGCGCCGGTGGAAGGATTCGATTCGAGGATCACCGGCACGAATACATACGATGCAACGGCAAACTCCGATATCGTCGTCATCACGGCGGGAATCGCCCGCAAGCCCGGCATGAGCCGTGACGACCTTCTTAACACCAACGCCGGAATCCTCAAGACGGTCACCGAACAGGCAGTCGCGAAATCTCCAAAATCGATCCTCATCGTCGTTTCCAACCCGCTCGACGTCATGGTCTATGTTGCTCTCAAGGTCAGCGGCTTCGACAGGCACCGCGTGATCGGGATGGCTGGCGTTCTGGACACGGCACGTTTCCGGTCATTCATCGCGATGGAACTGAATGTCTCCGTTGAGGATGTCACTGCCTTTGTCCTCGGCGGGCACGGCGATTCGATGGTACCGCTTCCCCGTTACACGTCGGTCGCGGGAATTCCCCTGGGCGATTTGCTGCCGCAGGAGAAGATCGATGCGCTCGTCACGCGTGCGCGCAACGGCGGAATCGAGATCGTTAATTACTTGAAGACAGGGAGCGCGTACTACGCGCCATCAGCAGCTGCCGTACAGATGGTGGAAGCGATCGTGAAGGACAAAAAGCGGATACTTCCGTGCGCCGCGTACCTGCAGGGCGAATACGGTTTGCGGGATACAGTCGTCGGGGTACCGGTCAAGCTTGGGAAGAACGGCATCGAGCAGATTATGGAAATTAAACTGACAGCAGAAGAATCGGCAGCGTTGAAAAAATCAGCCGACGATGTGAAAGTAAATATGGAGAAGGTGAAACTTTAAGCACCGCTGAAGACCCCATCCTGCCCTCCCCTGTCCAGGGGAGGGTTTTGGACCACCTCACATTTTCATCGTCATCGTTACTTCGTTCCCGCTTGCGTTGAAATGGACTTTTTCCATCAATTGGCGCATTAGAAATACTCCCCTGCCGGTCTCGCGCAACAAATTATCCTCGTGAATTGGATTCGGGACCGCATCGGGATTGAACCCCTTCCCCTCATCTTTCACTTTTATCACCAGAACGTTTCCCCGGTGCGTGCAGGTCACCACCACTTTCTTCGAAGTCTTGCGCTTATTTCCGTGGATGATCGCATTGTTCACCGCTTCGGTGACAACAACAAGCAATGAACCGAACTTCTCGTCATCGATGTTCAACGCCGAATTCATCTTCAATAAGAATTCTTCCACGCGATGGATGTTTTTGGGATCGCTTCCCATTGTGATCCGAAAAAGTTTCTTCGCCGTCCGCTGCCGAGAATGTGCTGCCACTGCGGTCCTTTTTAAAAATTTGCTTTTGCCGACATCATAATATTCGAAACGCTTCGTGTCGGCTGGTTTGTCTCTGTTTGAAATTCCTTCCACCCCTGGATCTCGAGCTTCCATCCTGGAGGAATAAAGAGCATAATAGATGTCGTCGGCCCATAGCTGAAAAAATTCCCGTCCGGCACGCGCGCCGCCCCGTTATATAAATATCTGTTCTGCACGAACGACCGAAACCCTGCAGCACAGACGAGCCGCTCTTCTATAGTGTACCGCACCGCCGGAGAAAAAGTTACCTCCTGAAAATACTGCTGGGGCCGTTCCGCAAAGGCCTTCCACTCCAGTTCGCCGCGTTCATAGAGCCGGAGATGCAAAAGGAAATCAAGCCCCATGTGCGCTGTCATATCATACGATGTCGAATCGAGAAATGCAAATTGTCTGTACGAGTAGCTTTGCACAGTAGGGGCAATCGTTTCGTAGTCGAACACCGTATAATTGGCGAGCACCTCGAACGTGTTTACCGTCTTCAGCGATGACATGGGTGTATACGTCAATTCCGGGGCCAGCCGGAAGATGCGGTTCCAGTTGTTGTTAGCGCTTCTGTCGGCAAACAGGTAGACCATGTGGGTGAGCGTCGCTTCGGCGGTCACGCTGATTTCAAAATACTCATTCCAGCGATGGGATTCCCGGCCGGAGAGAGTCACAAGAAGTTCGTCATGGTCGTCGGTGTTCGTGGAATCGGGAGTATCGTAATGTAGAATTCCGGCCGAACTTTCAAAAGATACGAAGTCATTCGAAGAAACAGGCATGGAAAAAATTCCTCGCAGCGTGGTTCGGCGCGCGTCATTGTCCAGCTGCGTCTCCTCTTCGGAAGCGCTTTGCTGGATGTCCTTGTCCACTCCGTCGATCTTTTGCAGAACATGCCGTTCATCCCGTTCGCTCGTCCGGATGCCGACAGAGACAAAGACGCTGCTGGCATCGCGGTAATTGAGATCGACCCCTCCTTCAAGACGCTGCTCCTGGACGACAACATCGTACGGTATCAGCGTTGGCTCCAGAAGCGACTTGTAACGGAACGCGTTGCTGATCGTTCGTGTCTCGACGAGCGTCTGGACGACTGCCGAGAGTTGTTTTCCAACTGCGTAATGGAGCGTATTGGAAACATTATAGACCTCGTCCACCCTGCTGCGAATGTTGTACGTTACTCCGAATTCCTTTTGCATGACGCTGTCAGCAGGGATATAAAAGTCCCACCTGTTGTTCGACCATTGAAATCGGAGGCTGTCAAACGACCCTTCGAGAAAATCCTTCGCGAAGAACAACTGGGCTCCGTTGCTGCGAAAATACCGGGGCGACAAATTGCTTACGTTCAGCCGGAGCGAGGCGAGTGTTTGGTACCCGTCGATGTCGACGGTATCCAGCTCAGAGGAAAGTTTGTAGTTCCAGCCTTGATCTGTTTGATCCTGCTGGCGGTCGACGCGAAAACCGACGAGCGGAGAAACGGAAACATACGGCAGGGCATGAACCGTAACGCCGGCGAGACCGGTATTCAGCGCGGCGTTGCTGACATCGAGCGATTGATTGTCCGAAAGAGTAAATGTCGAAGCCTCAAGGTTCATATCGAAAATTGAAGAGACCCTTCGCGATGCGTTCAGCCAGAGCGTATGCTCATCGCGAAGAGAGTTTTGATCCTGCCGGATAAACGATGAACTGTACCGGTCGTGGACGTCCGCAGAAAAGTCACTATCCCGGCCGCTAAGATCAGCCTTGAAATTCCAAAGGTATGTGTTCAGATTTCGCTCAAAGCGAACTCCGACATCGTTCGAGTCCGGGGGGGCAGGGACGACGTACCGCACGGTGTCGAATTGAGAATATGCAGCTGCCGGCAGGGAAAAGTGCAAGACGATGAGATACCCGGCGAGCAAACGCGAGAGGACCATGACCTCGCGGTTGTATTTTTTTGGTATGGAATGTGAACTGCCGCCGAAAGATCTTCTTGTTCCCAAAGTCATTAAAGGAAAAGCTATTATCGGCAATATCTTCAATCGTTTGAGCTTTCTTTTCCAGTCTATGCGCCGAGGCAACGAAGGACTCTAAAAGGATGCGCCGCCGGGAAATGATCAGCGAATAGCGTTGAAACTTCAACAGCAGACTGCGAATGCATCGGTGGAATGGCGCGTTGCCGGCAGCAGTGGTAATGTCCGCACATTGAGCTGCGGTGCAGGGAGAGCAACAGCCAGCGAATGGCCGCTGGATTTTTCAGAAAATGATGTCGCGTACGGTATGCCGCGGCTCATAGCCGAGGAAGATACTCGCCTTACGGTACGACAGCAGCGATGCTGCGCCCGAAAACTCAGGTGCAAATCTTTTGACTTCGGGGAAATACGTTTTCAGCAAATCCCTTGAATCAATTCCTGTCCAATTATCGTGAGCGGAGATAAAGAATATTTCGTGGAGTGAATCGAGGTCCATTTCAACGGCCAGCCTGTGCGCCCGTGCTGCGTCGTACGCATGCACAAACGCCCATAGATTATTGCACCATTTGTGGTGCTCTGAAACGAGCATCTTGTACTTTTCCCGCTCGTTCCCTTCCGGAACCCAGATCCACGGCGCGCGAAGACATACTGTTCGGATGCCGTACCGCACAGTATAGCTCCGGCAAATTTGTTCACAGAGGACCTTGCTCAGCGCATACGCGTCCTGTGGGCGCAACGGATGCATTTCATCGATCGGAATGTACTCCGGGGCCATGTGCTTTGTCATGAACGCAAACCCAAGGGCTGATTCGCTCGACGTAAACACGACCTTTTTGACGTTCGCCCGTGCCGCCGCCTCGAGCACGTTAAATGTCCCGTTCACGTTCACAGTAAACACCTTCTCTGGAGGGTGATTCAACGGATGGGGAATCCCTGCCGTGTGAACGATGACATCGTAGCCTTTGACCGCCTTCACGACTTGTTCAAGATTCAACATATCAACATCATGGAACCAGATTCCGGGCTTTGGGGGAACGATGTCAAGAACGCTCACGTCATGATTGTGGCGCTGCAGTTCGTCGACGATGTATTTGCCGACCATTCCGCTTCCGCCCGTTACGAGAATCTTCATAGTCGATTCCTCAATCAGCTTAGTGCATTGAACCAGTTTGCCCCGCACCGGCACATTGAACTACCATGCGATTTCCACCGGACACAAACATGGCCATACGGTATGATACGAAAACACAGGGCGGCATTCAAGAATTGGACGCATTGATGATGTACTGCACTTACTTCTTCTTGTGCTTATCCTCCTGGTATTTCACGGCCGCTTTCACAAAATCCCTGAAAAGAGGGTGCGGGCTCAGGAAACGCGACTTTAATTCCGGATGGAATTGCCCCGCGACAAACCACGGATGCGACGGCAGTTCGATGATCTCGACAAGCGAGTTGTCCGGAGAAAGGCCGCTGAACACCATTCCGCTCTCGCTCAGTTTTTTGCGGAACTTATTGTTCACTTCATATCTGTGGCGATGGCGTTCGTAGATCAATTCCTTTTTGTACGCCTGATGCGCTTTCGTTTTCTTCTGGACGATGCACGGATACGCGCCGAGCCTCATTGTGCCGCCGAGGTTCTTGACGCCTCGCTGGTCGATCATCAAATCGATCACATTGAACTTTGTCTTTCGGAACTCAGTGCTGTTCGCCCCTCTCATACCGCAGACGTTGCGCGCGAATTCAATGATCGCACACTGGAGCCCGAGGCATATCCCGAAAAACGGAATACCGCGTTCGCGAACGTAGCCGATCGCCTTGATCTTCCCCTCCACCCCGCGTTCGCCGAATCCGCCGGGAATCAGCAAGCCGGAGACATCGCCCAGGTATTCGTCGAGATTTGCAGCATCAAGGTCCTCCGCTCTGATCCACTTTAATTCAACTGCAACATCGTTATCAGCGCCGGCGTGGATGAACGATTCGTTGATGCTCTTGTAGGCGTCTTTCAGATCCGTGTACTTGCCGACAACGCCAATGGTGACATGGTCGCTCGGATTCTTGATGCGGTTCACCGTGCGGGACCACTGGCGCAGATCGCTTTTGCCGCATTTCAAATTCAATTTTTCGATGACAATATTGTCGAGGCCTTCCTTCTCAAACAATAGGGGGATCTCATAAATCGTATCGACGTCCCTCCCTTCGACCACCGACTGCGATTCAACGTTGCAGAAAAGGGCTATTTTTTCCTTCATCTCTTTTGAGAGCCGGCGTTCCGTCCGGCAGATGAGAATATCGGGCTGCACACCGATCTCGAGCAGAGTTTTTACGCTATGCTGGGTCGGTTTTGTTTTTAGTTCCCCGGCGGATTTGATGTACGGAACGAGTGTGACATGGATGTTCAGCGCGTTTCGCCGGCCGATGTGGAGAGTGAATTGGCGGATCGCCTCGAGAAAGGGGAGGCTTTCGATATCGCCGACCGTGCCGCCGACTTCCGTGATGATGACGTCGTACTTGCCCGACGTGCCGAGCTGTGCGATCCGTTTTTTGATCTCATCGGTAATGTGGGGAATAACCTGCACGGTCGCGCCGAGATAATCGCCGCGCCGTTCCTTCGAGATCACTTCGTAATAGATCTGCCCGGTGGTGGAATTATTCTGCCGCGACGTGCTCACATCCAGGAACCTCTCATAATGCCCGAGGTCGAGGTCGCTTTCGGCCCCGTCGTCGGTCACGTACACTTCACCGTGCTGGAACGGGTTCATCGTTCCGGGATCAACGTTAATATACGGATCGAATTTTTGCACCGTCACGCGCAAGCCCCTGGATTTGAGGAGTAATCCAAGCGATGCCGATGCGATGCCTTTGCCCAGCGACGATACCACTCCGCCGGTAATAAAAATATATTTTACATGATTGGTAGCCAAGGAACACCCTAAGGGAAATTAAGAATTAAAAATTATGAATTAATAATTAAAAATGAATACAGGGAGAGAAACATCAAGTTATCCTGGGATTTTATTTCGAGGATTGAATTTTAACTTTTGCCCGGACGCGTTCGAGGTCTTCCTGTGTATCGACCGGGATCGAATCGAATTCCGTTACCGCTACTTTAATGCGAAAACCGTTTTCAAGAATGCGAAGCTGCTCGAGCTTTTCGGCTTGTTCCAGCGGCGTCGGTGTCAACGACGCATACTGCTGCAGGAAAGAACCGCGATAGACATAGATCCCAAAATGTTTGTAGAACAGCGCGCGTTTCAGCCAGTCCGTTACTTCTGCCGAATCGCGGACGAACGGGACGAGCGAGCGGGTGAAGTAAAGAGCATAATTATTTTTGTCCATCACGACTTTTACGATGTTCGGCGTCAACAACTCATCCAGAGAGGTGATCTTCTTCACCGCCGTGCCGACGACAGCCGCTGCGTCATCAATCAGCAGTTGAACCGTCTGATCGATCATCGCCGGTTCGATCAACGGCTCATCTCCCTGCACGTTAACGATGATATCCGCGTCCAGCCCGCGGGCAACGGCAGCAACTCTATCGCTACCGCTCTGAATCGTCGACGGCGTCATGACCGACTTCCCGCCGAATTTCTTCACCGCCGATGCTATTCGCTCGTCGTCAGTCGCGATGATGACATCGGTCAGCAAGCGCGATTGTTTTGCCCGTTCGTACACGCGCTGGACCATCGGCTTTCCGCAAATATCCGCCAGCGATTTCGCCGGAAGCCGCTGCGATGCGTAGCGAGAGGGGATTATACCGATGATTTTCAATTTGCGATTTCCAATTTTCGATTAGAGGGAACAGTATCTGCACAGATTTGGACGATTAACAATCGTAATTCGCAAATTGCAAATTGTAAATCGTTCATCATCCGATCACCTTCGGTACTTTGAAGAGCGTATCTTTTTTCGCCGGGGCGTTCTTTAACGCTTCCTCAGGGGGAATAGAGGGTTTGACGAAATCGTCGCGAAAGACATTGCTCAGTTCGATCACGTGAGAGAGCGGTTCAACACTCGATGTGTCGAGCTCGTTCAATTTCCCAATATACTTAAGGATATCGTTGAGCTCGTGGGTCAACCTCTCCTTTTCCTTTTCGTCGAATTCCAGCCGCGCAAGTTCGGCAATGTGCTCAACGTCTTTTATTGTTACGGACATTATTTCCTCTCACAAAAAAGGATTCAGAATACAGAAGTCAGAATGAAAATGCTGCTCCATTCCTCAAACAATATCTTCCTTATAGTTTCGTTCAATAATTGCTCTTACTCGGTTCATCAGTCCAATTTCGTCTTCCCGGTTTGCGACGTGCGATGTGTCAATCGGCTTGTCCATCAGCAGTTCGATCGGGCTCGGGCGGATATCGAGCGATGCTTTGGGCAATATTTTAAAGCTGCCGTTGATCGTGATCGGAACAATGGGCACGCCCGATTTCGCAGCAAGCGTAAACGCGCCCCGTTTAAACGGAAGGAGCTTTCCATCGCGCGTTCTTGTTCCTTCCGCAAAAAGAATCACGGAACCTCCGGATTTGATTGCCTCCGCAGCGCGGTCAATGCTTCTCATCGCCTGACTCCCTTTCGAACGGTCGACCATGATATGGTGTCCCCATCTAAGCGCCCAACCCCAGAAGGGAACGTATGATAATTCCTTTTTAAACATGATGCGCACACGAGGCAGCACTGACATTACTGCCGGGATATCGAACATGCTCGCATGGTTTGTAACGAATATGTACGCTCCGTGCTGCCGAATGTTTTCCGTTCCGCGCACACGAACCTCGATCCCGCAGACTTTTAGACAAAGCTTTGACCATGTACTTCCCGCCCAAAAATAGGTTCGTCCGTCTTTTTCAACGAGAAGGCTGAAAAGCGCGATGATTGAAAGACCGATATTCGTAATTACCATGATAATGATTCGGCCGATGGTCAATAGCACCCGCATTACGTTGTCTCCGCAGCGCGAATTCTTTTTTCAATCGACGGGTGGCTGTAAAAGAGAAATTCAATCACCGGATGCGGGGCCGTATCGGCGAGGTTCATTTCCGCCAGCTTCCGCATCGTGGAGATGAATGCCGTGGCATTTCCGGTTCTCTCAAGCGCGTAGCGGTCAGCTTCGAATTCATACTTCCTCGACAGCACATTCGAAAGCGGCGACGTGAGGATCGAATAGACTCCCAGCCAGAGAGCCAGCAGTGGAAGGGCCGCAAGCTGGTCGACGGAAGAAAATCCGAACCACCCGAGCGACAATGAATAGAGCAGCGAGGTGATGTACAGTCCCGCGTACGTGCTCAGTGTCCCGACCAGAATATTTTTCCATATATGCCCGTGTACGTAATGGCCGAGCTCGTGAGCAAAGACCGTTTCGACCTCATCATCCGAGAAATGCTCCATGAGTGTGTCTCCCAGAATGATCCGCTTCGATTTCCCGATCCCTGTAAATCCTGCGTTCGCTTTTTTCGTCGTCTTGCTCAGGTTAAACGTGAAAATCCCCGTCACGTTCATGCGGGTGTTCTTACACATCGAGAGAATTCGTTCCCTCAGAGCTTCGTTCTGCAGCGGCATGAACTTATAGAAGAGCGGCATTATGAATACCGGCACTATTCTGGACAGCAGCATCGACACCGCGAACATCGCCGTTGCGACCGGCAGCCACCACAACGTTTGGTATTCGCGCAAAAAGAAATAGAACAGGAGCATCAGCGGGACCGCGATGGGAATGCTGACGAGGAACGCTTTCCCCTGTTCCCACATCCATTGAAAGAAATCTTGGTTCGACAAATTGTACCGATGCTCGAGTACAAAGCCGGAATAGAAGCTCAGCGGAAAAGAAATGACGCCGCTGAGCAACCCTAGAATCGCGCCGAAGAGAAGCAATGCGCCATACGGCGAAAGCGTGATTGAATGAACAAAATCCTCAATACGGAGTGAAACACCCGTAACAACGATTGCCGCCATGATTAAAAATGAAAACGTTGTCCCGATAAGAGACAACGTTAACTTTAGACGGCTGTATTCTTTTGCCTGGGATGATTGTGCCGACGCATTGATGAGCTCTGCTTGAACGGCACGAAGGATTTTCATGGACGAAACAACGCGAGGGTTGGTCTTCTGTGGTTTTTTAATAATACAAAAAGGGGAGAAGAAAAACAAGGAGAAGATGATGGGAATCGTGAAACATGTTCCACGCATTTCCACGGTGGTGTGCAGCCCGGCCTTCCGTCAGGAAGCTGCTTTCGCTGCCACAACAAGCAATCCGGTTCCCCTTTTGTTGGTGACCGTATAGTCAGCGCACATCAACAGGAGTGTCAGCCAGAGAGTGAGGATGTAATAGAACGGGAGAACAATGAAGAATAACTTATTTTTATTCAGCATCAGCATCGGAACCTTGATGCCCAGCCGCCATGCCGCACTGCCGATCGGCCCGTACGTATACGTCACTTTTTCCAAGTGAAATCCGGCGCTTTTCAGCTTTCGCGTGATATCGTCGACAGAGTAGCCGTTGCGGGCATGTTCTTCGATAAAACTCGGATCGCTCTCGTCGTGTGCGTCGGAGCCGCCGAGATTGGACGGGGTGTTAATCAATACCTTCCCTCCGGGTTTCAACGCTTTAAAAAAATTCTTGAAGACCTGCACGTCGTCCTGAATATGTTCCATCACATCCACCGACAAAATAAAATCAAATTCCGCGTTGTGTGCAGGGATTGTCAGATCTTCCACCTCGAACGAAACGTTGCGAAGTTTCCGTTTCGCGAAAAAATTCCGGCAATCGGCGATCTGCTCATCTTTCACATCAACCGCATTGATGACCGCTGAATGAAAATGTTTCGCGCAGTAGTACGAGTACTGCCCGAAGCCGCTTCCTGCATCGAACATCGTGAACGGTTCTTTTTTCTCTCCCAGCAGCTGCCGGAGCGCCCGTTTGACGTACCATTCGCGAAGGAACATCATGCCGAGGACCGCATAGAAAAGCCTGCGCACGATCGGGCTGGTCCGCGCGATATTGCCGATAACATTTTTAATAGGGTCGTAATGCATTTTTCAGTGATCAATGAAGAATCAACAATGAACGGCTATCGGATCGGCCTGTTCATTGCTGATTGATGATTGTTGATTGTTAGCTGCTCTATCGCTTCCACCATATTGTCCCACGAATATTTCTTCTTTTCACGGGCTGCACCGGCGGAGAGTTCTTTCTCCAGATCCTCCGAATAAAATCTTTTGATCGCGTCCGCCAGCTTCGCTGGGTCGTTGGGCGGCACGATCAATCCCGAAACCCCGTCGACGACGACTTCGGCGAGCCCGCCGACGCTGGTCGCGATGACCGGCCTGTCGAAATTGTACGCTATTTGAGCGATTCCGCTTTGCGTCGCCGAGAGATACGGCAGGATTACTGCGTCCGCCGCGGAAAAATACTCGCCGACCTTTTCGTTCGGCACATAGTCCGACACGACGTCGATGACATCGCGCACCTGTGCGTCCGAAATGTGCCACCGGTATTTTTCCTCGTCGTCATAGAATTCGCCGACGACGAGCAATTTTACGCTGAGAGATTTCTTAACCTCTTTCATTGCGTCGATCATCACGTGCAGTCCTTTGTACGGCCGGATATAGCCGAAGAAAAGAATCACCTTCTCGTCCCGGATATTCAGCACCGCACGCGCTTCTTTTTTCCCTCTGCGCGGGCCAAAGATCTCATACACCGGATGCGGGACTTTCCTGTACCGTGGATTGTCAACCGTTTCCAGGAGATCTCTTTCGACGGTGTCCGATTGAACGATATAGGCATCCACAAACGTAAACGCGTACCACGTAAACAGCGCATCACCGGGGCGATGCTCGTGCGGAATGACATTATCACAGATCGCAACAACGCTCGTTTTCCTCCCGAACTTCAGCAGCGCACAGATTGTTCCGAAGCACGGACCAAAAAACGGGAGCCAGTATTTAAAAATCACCACGTCCGGGTTTCTCTTGCGCAGCAACATGCCGACGCGGATCCAATTGAACGGATTCACCGAATCGATCATCGGCTCGCTCGACACCGGCAGGCCGGGGTCGCCTGTTTCCTCCTGCGTCTTCCCCGGAAAAAACATTTTCGGATACTGCCGTTTGAAGGAAATAATCTCTACGTGATGTTTCTTCTTCAGATGGGTATACAGAAGGGCGTTGTAGTGAGCGATGCCGCCGCGCAATGGATACGCCGTTCCGAGAATAAGGATATTCATCGCCTGTGCATCAACCGGATGCTCCCAGAAGTTGCCGGACCGATGTCACCACGCGTTCAGGGTAGAGATACTGCATGCAGTTATTGGGACACGTCGGAGAAAAATAGCACGTGCATTCGAACTCGGGTTCAAGGATCTCCCCCAGTCCGTACAATTCGAATTCGTTCTTGTTAAAGATGTTGTTGAACAATACGATCTTCTTTTCGCGTCCGATCGTAATGTGCATCGCCATCGTTACCGCCGTCACGACGAGGTCGCACTGATCGATAAGGTTGATAAATTGTTTCAACGGATAGTGGCCGAAATATTTTGCCTTCGCCGCTTTCGCGATCTTCATGTTCTTCTTGTGTTCCTGCTCGCCCCCGAGAAGGAACACTTCGTAGCCGGCCTTCCTGAGCCCAATGGCCGCGGCGATCCAATATTTTTCCGGCCAGAGCCGCGACGTCCAGCGGCCGCCGCATCCGGTGTTGAGTCCGACAACTTTTTTCTTTCCGCTCACCTCCCATCGCCGGTCCTTCCACGGTTCAAAAGGAAGGATGTATTTCTCCCCGTTGAATGTGAAGCCGCATACTTCAAAAAGTTCCTGCGGATAACTTTTCGTGTTCGCTTTGTTCACGTCGTCGAAGATGCCGGTGAGAAATTTCGCTTCGGCATCTTTGTCCGCAGGGGCGCAGGTCCCGTTTTTCAGGATGAATCCCTTTTTCCTGTCTGCGGTGATCTGGAGCGCAAGCGCGCACGCTTCGCGGTCCTTGTCCAGGTTGTAGAGGATGTCGAATTTCACCGAGCGGAGTGCAACGACGTTTTCGAGCGTAAATTTCATCCGGACATCGACAGAATCCGGCAGCATTTCCGGAGTCAGCGTGAGCCACCAGATCTTCGCGTGAGGGAATTCTTTTTTCAAGCGGTGGAGAAGCGGCGTCGTGCGGATGACGTCGCCGATAGCTCCGAGTTTAATGATGAGAATATTCTTGTCGACGGGGTCGTAGTAGGTGCAGCCTTCGCAGTGAACGCCATGCTCCTTATGGGGCTTGCAGGGGACATCGCCGCGGAAGTGACGGCAGTCGGTCTTTAGGATCATGAGCTTTAAATAGGTTCGTTTGCTTTGGGCGGCTGCAATTCGGGAATGCTGGAAGCAATGGATGCGAAGGCTTCGCCCCCATGCGTCACTTTATGATTTCCCTTATCGCGTATTCCTTCTCCACATGCTGTCCCTTGGTAATCATCTCGCCGAGCAGACCGATCGATACGAACTGGATCCCGACGATGATGAGGATCAGCCCGACGAGGAAGAGTGGCCGATTGCTGAGCGATGTTTTACCGGCGATCCATTCCGCAACGAGGTACCCGTCGACGCACACGCCGGCGAACGCAGAGAGGATTCCCCACACGCCGAATAAATGGAGCGGCCGCGCAATATAGCGCGTGGTAAACAGGACGGTGAGCAAATCGAGAAATCCCTTGAGAAATCTCCCCGTGCCGAATTTTGTCTTTCCATATTTTCGGGCGCGATGCTGCACGACAACCTCGCCGATTCGAAACCCCTGCCAGTGGGCAAGCGCAGGAATGTAGCGGTGCAGTTCGCCGTAGACGTTGACGCTTTTCACAACGTCGCGGCGATATGCTTTCAAGCCGCAGTTCGAGTCGTGAATTTTCACTCCCGTCATCACGCTCGTCACGAAATTGAAAAATTTCGACGGGATAGTTTTCGTGATGGGGTCGTGGCGTTTCTTCTTCCACCCGGAAACAACATCGTAGCCCGCTTTAATTTGCCTGATCAAGTTTGGGATTTCTGCGGGGTCATCCTGCAGGTCGGCATCCATCGTAACGACGTAATCGCCTTGCGCGCGCTGGAAGCCCACCATCAGCGCTGCGCTTTTTCCGTAATTCCGGCGAAACCTGATGACTTTGATCCTGTTGTTTCGAAAATGAAGGTCGCGCAGCACGCGGAACGAATTGTCGGTGCTGCCATCGTCGACAAAGATCAGCTCGTAGCGTCCGCCAAACCGGACGAGCGTATTTTTCAACTGCTCGGAAAGTTCTTTCAGCGATTGCTCTTCATTGTAGAGAGGGATGACGACGGAAATTTCGATGTTCTGCGGTCGATGCTGATTCGATTGCTGCGGTGCTCTGTTCTCCTGAGTCGGAGTTACTGCTGCCGGCGCTTCGTTCTGCGAGGCAGACGATTCTGGCGAATCCACCGGCGGCACTCCTTCGGGTGAGACTGGTTCCTGCGGTTTCCTGTTTGGCCGGCGGTACCGGGGATATCGAGAGCGCCGAAAGGATTCATCGCGCGGCTTCTGTTCGTTCGTTTCTTCTGCCATACATCGCCATTCTTAGTAAGCGTTCAGTGAGTGAACAAAAGTAATATAATTCGCTAAGAAATGCAACGAAGCATTTGCGACGGGGCCGCAGTGCGTTTTCACGGGGAACGGTCTTTCGACCGTTCCTGCCGCCGCGAAAACGTTGGAACGGATGGAACTTCGTTTAAAAATTCTACACCGCACCATCAACGTGCATCGGCTGAGGCAAAATACTTCTTGCCATTCACATGAAACTCCATTAAATTTTTCCAAGTATCATTACCGCCTGAAAACGTCGCCATTCCAGTTCGTTGTCCCGGAATCAAAAGTGCCCGGTGTTATTGGAAGAGCAATTCACCACGCGAGAACTCTGAACAAGTAACAAGCTTCTCCCATCGACCTAAACAAGAGAGTCAAATGCTCCTTCACCACCAATTCGTGCGCATCGCCAAGGAATTCGAAAACAAGATTGCCATTGTCGACCGTACGACCAACACACGGCTCACGTACGGGAAAGCTCTGATCGCGTCGCTTATTCTCTCGGAGAAACTCAAGAAATATGATGAGGGGTTTATCGGGATCATGATCCCGACCTCTGCGGGTTGTGCGCTGACTGTTCTGGGGGCGCTCATGAACGGACGAATACCGGTCATGGTGAACTACTCCACCGGGGCGGCTTCAAATGCAGAATACGCTCAGAAGAAATGCGGATTCAAAACAATCATCACGTCAAAAGCGCTGCTGGAGAAAATCAACTGCCGCAAGGTCGACGGAATGGTGTTCATCGAAGACATCATGGCCAGCGTGTCGATGTTCGACAAAATTAAAGCCGCGCTGAAATCGAAGCTACCCGCTCAAAATATTCTGAAAAAGATTTACGGCGGTAATGAGGATGATACGCTCTTCATTCTTTTCACCAGCGGCAGCGAAAAAGAGCCGAAGGCTGTTCAGCTCACGCACCGCAACATCGCTTCCAACATCGACGCCCTTGAAAAAGTGTACGGCCTCGCATCAACCGATACGTTTCTCGCCAACCTGCCGTATTTTCACATCTTCGGCCAGACCGCAAACCTCTGGGCCCCTCTCTATTTCGGCATGACGATGGTGACGTATGCGAACCCGCTGGATTTCAAAGCAATCTGCACGATCGCCCGCGAAGAAAAAGTGACCCTGATGGTGGGCACCCCGACATTCTTCTGGGGCTATTTGAACAAGTCCGAAAAGGGAGATTTTGCTTCCGTGAGAATCATGATCACCGGCGCCGATAAATGTCCCGAAGCGCTCCGGCACGGGTTCTTCGAGAAACACGGGATCGTCCTCCTTGAGGCATACGGCGCAACAGAAACAAGCCCAGCGATCACGGTCAATACACACGAAAACAACAGACCGGGGAGCGTCGGAAAAGTGATCCCGAACATTCAGGTGAGGATGGAGAATTACGAAACGGGCGAAGTTTGCGCGGTGAACGAGATCGGAAAAATTCTGGTGAAAGGGGATAACATCATGAAGGGATATTTCGACGACTTCGAGCAGACGTCGTTAAGCATTCGTCATGGCTGGTATGACACCGGCGACATGGGGTATATGGACGAGGACGGGTATCTCTGGCATGTCGGGAGATTGAAACGCTTCATGAAAATCGGCGGCGAGATGATTTCGCTGATCAAAGTTGAAGATGTACTGGAAAGGCTTCTGACCGGCGATGTGCAATGCTGCGTCGTGGAAGTTCCCGATCATTTGCGCGGTGCAAAAATTGTCGCTGCGGTTACGCAGAAGGTCGATGAAAAAACGATCCTCAAGAAGATGTCCGAATATCTTCCGAACATTGCGCTCCCGAAACAATTCGTCGTTCTCGACGACCTTCCGAAAATGGGGAGCGGCAAGGTCGATTTCAGAAAGATCACGGACATGGTGCGCGACATGGTTCAATCGCGATAAGTGCTTTGTGTCACCGCTTTTCGTCGCAATCTCTCCTATTATCGGAACGTAGTCCGGGGTTTCTCGCATTCATCGGGGCCATCCACCATGAAAAAGTTTCTCCTCATTATTCTTCTCTGTTCAGCTTCTTCACCTCTTTTCTCGCAAAACTCCGCCGGTGTGTTTACAATTTTGTTAGGCGGCTCGGCAGGAAAATTCAATATCGACGCGGGGGGCAACTTCAACAGCGTCTATTCCAATAACAAGCCCGTCTATACGGGAGTTTTCGGCCTGGGCAACGGTGCGTTGTTCCTTATCGGAAAATACCGTGTCTTCAACACGAGCGGACAGTCGACGGTCACCAACAGCACGGCGACGGGGTCGGCGGAATGGAAGCAAAATATCCTTTTGACGGGGCTTCGGTTTGGTCCGGGGACCTCTGCGGTGTACCTCGATGCGTTGTACGTCTTCAACCATGCTGAAGAGAAAATCGGAACAACTAATCCTGCCGTCGATGCCCTTTCAGCGGATCAAAAAATCGACCAGAACGGATTCGCTTTTGCATTCGGCCTTTCACCGAAACTTGCCGGGCCTCTCGACCTCGATCTTGAAGTTGAATACTCGGCCAAGATACAAAAAACAACTCTCGCAAACGGCACCGATGCCCCCAGTCTGGGGGGTTTGTATTTGAGTGCCGGCCTCAGTTTTTATTTTAACAACTGAAACAACCATGAAAACTCTTCCTCTTTTTTTAATAGCATCGGTATGCAGTTGGGTGTGCGGCTGCACGCCGTTGAATCAGAATCAGCCCGGCAGCCCTGGCAACAATGTGGTCGCTCTTGAAATACTCCCTCACCCCGATACGCTGAACATGGGAACGAACGATTCCCAAATTTTAACCCTTCGCGGGACGAGCATTGACACGAGTTCGCAGACCATCACCAACAGCGGCGTGATCACTGACGTTGGATTCACCGTGACGACGACAGATACGACGACCACTCCGTACCCATCGGATCAAGCAAGATGGACGTCTTCCAACACGTCGGCGGCAACGGTTTCAAACGGAGTCGTGACCGCTCATTCTACAGGATATGCGAATATTACGGCAACGGCAGGATCGGTGAGCGCTCCTCCTGTTTTGGTGAGCGTGCAAGGAGTGAACACGGCGCCGGGTCTGAGTCTCGACCCGCCGCTCGTCTCAGTGATCTTCAGAGACACCGTCACCGTCACGGGAAATGTGCAACCGCAGGCAACGCTGATCATCACAGAATCAAGTTCCCATCACAACGACACAGCCGTGTCACATAATTTGAACGGAAATTTCTCGGAGACGATTATCGGGCTATCGACGGGCTTTCGAACGATCGTGGCAACGGCTCAGAACCCTCACCAGGCCAGCCTGGCGACCACACGGTACAAGTACGTCTATTATTATGAATACTTGAGCGATTCGGCGGACAACATCTGCGGCAATTGGCTCGGGACAACTCTCGGGGAAAATTTCAACTTCACCATTACAAAAAGCATAATTTATTCCCGCTACGACATCAACGGGCACATCGACATTCAGTTCCAGGGAATCGGTGTCGTCAGAGACATCGTCCTCACCGGCATTGTGAGCAGGGATGGAACGATCGACGCAAGCCTGTCTCAATCCTACCAGGGGTTTACGATATCGGGATTTCTGAAGGGATATTTCAAAACAACGGGGACGGGCGAAGGGAGCTACGGTTCATCGGCAAAAAAATCCGGCTGGCCGACGCTGAGCGCAACGGCAGACTGGACAGCGGTAAAACAACCGTAATGGTTTATTTTTCTTCGTTGATGACGAAGCCGTAGTCCTTGGCGAACTGGACGAGGTTCACGATATCGTAGATGTCGAGTTTTTTCTTCAGCGCGGTGAAATGTTTATCGACGGCAGCTTTGCTGATCGAGAGCCGCTCGCCGATTTTTTCCGGTTTCAGCCCCTGCGTCAGGAACGAGAGGATTTCCATCTCAATGTCCGTGAGCGGTTCGCGAATGTGCGACAGTTTTTCCAGTTCGGCGGAATGTTTCTTGAGCAATCCTTCCACCATGATCCGTGATACACTCGGGCTGAAGAACCGCTTCCCTTCGGCGACAATCCGAACAGCTTCTGCGAGTTCGTCCTTCCCGACATTCTTCACGACATAGCCCCCCGCACCCGACTTAAGAATTTGCGTGACATATTTTTCGTTCTCGAAACCGCTCAGAATAAGAATCTTCGTATTGGGATATTTCAGCTTGATGATCCTGGCAGCTTCAACGCCCGACATCTTGGGCATTTCAAGGTCGAGAATCACGACGTCGGGATTGAATTTCTTGACTGCGGCGACTGCCTCTTCCCCGTCGGATCCCTGACCGACGACTTCAAACCCTTCAACCGTCGAAAGCAACGCCGATACTCCAAGACGAACGACATCGTGGTCGTCCGCCATTACGATCCGAATCTTCTTCATAATCCATCCCTTTGTTATCACTTGATAAGACAATACTGATAAAAAGTATTTAATCGAGAGACCAATGTCAAGGCCAGAATCTGCGTCGACCGATGCCGGCAGACATCGATACACAGAACGAAAAAAAAACTCCCATTCTCCTGTAACTTTCCTTGGTTTGAAGGATATTATATACATGAACCAGAACGCAATCAGTTTTCGGCAGATTTATGATAAATACGCAAAGGACGTCTACCGGTTTTCCTATTGGCTGAGCGGAGATGTCGCCGAGGCGAAAGACATGACTTCCGAGGCATTTGTGCGCGCATGGACGGCGACTTCAGAGATCCGCCACGAATCCGTAAAAGCATATCTTTTTGCCATAGCGCGGAATCAGTACTTGCAGAACAAACGCAACAAAAAGAAGTTTACCGCCATCGACGAGGCGATGCAGGATACGTCGTTTCAGCCGGATAAGGCCGCCGAGGTCCGCTCCGATCTGGAGGAAACATTGAAAGCCATGCAGACCCTCCCTGAGATCGACCGGACGGTTCTCATTATGCGGGCACAGGACGAATTATCGTACGAAGAAATTGCACGTTCGACAGGCCTATCGGTATCAGCTGTGAAGGTAAAAGTTTTTCGCGCGAGAGCAAAACTTAATTTTCTGATGTCATCAACAAAAGGAGGATCAGTATGAACGTCACAAAAGAAATCATTACCGACCTGCTGCCGGTGTATTTTGCTAAGGAGTGCAGTCAGGATACGAAACTGCTGGTCGAGGAATTCTTTAAAGCAAATCCCGATTTCGAACGGCAGGCAAAGGACATGCGGACCTCCTTTCCGAACAGCATTCCACCGGGACTCGAAAAAGAAGATGCGATAAGATTGCTGGGAAAAACACGCAAGTTATTGAGGGTGCGTTCTTTTGTCATGGGGTTCGCAATCCTATGTTCCCTCGCTCCTTTTTCCTTTGTCTGCACCGAAGGAAAATTTTATTGGCTGTATGCACAAGCGCCAGGGAGCGCAATAGTTTATGCAGTTTTTGCCGTCGTTCTCTGGGCAACGTATGCCATCATGAAACAGAAGATGAACGACCTGTAAACACGGAATCAGAAAGCAGTATGGGGAAGCGCGACAAATCAATTGCACATGCATTCCTGCTCTGTTCGCAGGCCATAAAAAAACTATCAATGAGGCATTCTATGAAAACGTTCTTGTTTCTTTTCATCTTCAGCATGGCTTCGATCACCATCACAGCCGCGGCAGAGCCGGCACAATTCAACACCCAGTGGATTCCGTCGAAGCCGGAGGTTCTGACCTACAGGTCAACGGGCAATCAGGGTGATGGACTCTATCAAGTATCAATATCCAAAGGAGACAGCGGGATCGAAATATATATGAACATTATTTCTCCCGGGTTCACGAAAACCGTATCCGGAACAATGACGTCCGACATGCGTCCGCTGCAATCCAAATCGAAAATAATCGTCAACGGTCAGGTCATCATGGACACCAAATGCATCTATGAGAGCGACCGGCTCTCCATAACAACAGTGGTGCTGCCGTACAACCAAACAATGACAAACACTCCTTCCTTTTCAAGACCGGTCATAGATTTTTCGCAAGTACCCTTGTTGGCGCGAACGCTCTCGTTAGAAAAGGGAGCTGCATATACCTTCACATCACTCAATCCCCAGACCAACACGCTCATACCTTTAACGGTGAAAGTGACCGGAGAGGGATCTGCTCAGGAGGTAGATTGTTACAAGGTTGAAGTGAATGATTTTGAGGGACTATCAATCTATTGGGTCGAGAAAGGCTCGCGCCATCGCGTGATCCGTGTTGAACAACCCGGCAGCCATCGAACTACCGAGCTTCTACAATAGTTTTTGCAGATGTCGGATACCTTACGTGCCCTACCAAATATTTCGACATATGGAGATTTTCACTACAAGGTGTCCGACATCTATTCTGCGAACGGTAAAATGCACCACCGCTATAGGGACTTTTCGTTGACAAACCAGAAACTGTTTCTTATATTTTTCCACAACTGAACGACGATACAGCAGCTCCAACCTATTGGCATTGAGTGAACCGGCCAAAAAAATCTCTCGGGCAAAATTTTCTTATCGACCAAAACGTGGCGCAAAAGATCGTCCGGTCGCTGGAACTGCAGGAATCGGACCGCGTCCTCGAGATCGGCCCCGGCAAAGGTGCATTGACATCGCTCCTGCTGGCAGAGCTCTCCTCAGTGTCTGCTGTCGAGATCGACGACCATCTTGCTGCAGAATTACGGACGACTCACGGAAAAGCATTGATGCTTTATCACGACGATGTTCTGAACCTCGATCCGCGCTCCATTGCGAAGGATCGGGGGGGCAAACTCCGCATCGTAGGAAATATTCCATACAACATCACGAGCCCGATACTTTTCTGGGCCATCGACGCTTCAGATGCCATCGCCGACTGCACACTGATGATGCAGCATGAAGTAGCACTCCGTCTGGTGGCGAAACCGCGCTCGAAGGACTACGGTATCCTGTCGGTATTCACGCAATATTACTCGACACCGGAACTGAAATTCACCGTTGCGCCCGGCTCATTTTATCCTGTTCCCGAGGTAACGTCCGCGGTGATATGGCTGGATTTCGAACATCCGCATCCAGCACGCGCCGCGGACGACACGGTGTTTCGCGCAGTGGTGCGCGGGACGTTCGGCACACGGCGCAAAATGCTGCGCAACGGATTGCGGACACTGAACCTGACGCCGGATTTCTTTCAGAGCTCCGCCATGGATTTCAGCCGCCGCCCCGAAGAGTTGTCCGTCGAAGAATTTGTACAGCTGTCGAACGAAATATCGCTGTTCACCCGCGGGCGACAGCACCACACAACTCTCCCGGCCCGATGACAATCTCCTCTCGTCTCCGCATTACGTTCTTAACAACGACCGATGTCGCTACAATAGTATTTCTCGCCCTTCTTTCGCTGTTGAATATCGGCTTCACCCAGGTTATTCCGTATTGGCATGTTCTTGTCGGATGCAACGTGCTTTTCATTTGCTTGATTCCTGTCCTTGCGATCAAGGCAAAAGGAACCCGCTCCCGCCTGATCAGCTACATCCGCGACTGGTATTCTGTCCCGATGATTTTATATGTCTTTAAAGAAACGTACTTGATGGTTCACCCCATTCATCCTCAGGATTACGACTGGCTGCTCATCAGTATAGACCGGTGGATCTTCGGCGGCGACCCGACACGCTGGCTCTCAACCTTTGCGCATCCATTCGTCACTGAAATTCTTCAGCTCAGCTACGCGAGCTATTATCTCATCTTGTTGAGCGTATTTTTCGAACTTAGTTTCGAAAAGCGCCATACAGAATTTTTTCTAGGATCGTTTTTGGTTGTCTACGGATTTTATCTGTCGTATGTCGGTTATTTCTTGCTGCCGGCAGTAGGTCCGCGATTTACATTATACGACTTCAATTCGTTGAATAGCTCGCTCCCCGGAGTCTGGGCGACGAATGCCCTCCGTGATTTTGTGAATGCTGGTGAATCGATACCGAGGAACGTACCGAATGCGGTCGATTTTGCACAGCGGGATGCGTTCCCTAGCGGGCACACGCAGCTCACGCTCACGATCATGTACATTTCATTTTCAAACCATCTTAAAAGCCGGTGGATTATTCTTGTCGCGGGCTCATTGCTCATTATTTCGACGGTGTACCTTCGGTACCACTACGCGGTCGACGTCATTGCAGGAGTTGCTTTTTTTCTTCTCACTGTTTGGAGCGGAAAGAAAATCGACGCGGGATGGAGGCATTTTAAGAAAAAGCTGAGAAGCGTCGAGCCTGGAGTTCATCGGCTGCAGTAAATACGTCTTGCCTTACAGAGGGATTTTTCGTATTTTTGTAGCGCTAAAAAGCCTGTCGTGCTACGACGGGCTTTTTGAATCTATGGTGGCCATAGTTCAGTTGGTTAGAACGCTAGGTTGTGGCCCTAGAGGTCGAGGGTTCAAGTCCCTCTGGCCACCCGAAGTCGG
>Ga0265338_10002273_pt1 | contig 29264 bp, 21 predicted proteins | sample 42126metaG_FD_193579 | JGI IMG/M metagenome (GOLD analysis project Ga0265338, IMG submission 193579) | Rhizosphere microbial communities from Carex aquatilis grown in University of Washington, Seatle, WA, United States - 4-21-26 metaG | ecosystem: Host-associated > Plants > Roots > Rhizosphere...
GGTCGCGCCCGCCGTTCGGCCAGCCGGCCAAGTCGGGCATGTCTGCCAATCCTTTCCCGACGCCGCCGCCGGCGCCGACCATGCGCGACGGCGTGGTGCTGGTCGATGCGCGCGATCCCGAGGACCGGCCACCGTCGCCGCCCGGCGATCCGCTGCCCGGCGCCGTCCGGTCCGTCACCATGCAGGTGCGCCTGCTCGATGAGAACGACCGGCGGGCGGCGGACAACCGGGCGCAGCTGCTGGCTCGGGGCATCCGGGCCGTGAACCTCGTCTCCTCGCCGGGCGCCGGCAAGACAACCCTGCTCGGCCGCACGCTCGACGCCCTGGCGGGCGAGATCCGCTGCGCCGTCCTGGTCGGCGATCTGGAAACCGACAACGACGCGCGCCGCCTGCGCCGCGAAGGTCTGCCGGTCGCGCAGATCACGACGGGCGGCACCTGCCATCTCGACGCCGCCATGGTGGCCCGCGGGATCGCCGCCCTGCCGCTCGACGGGGTGCGCCTGCTGTTCATTGAGAACGTGGGCAATCTCGTCTGTCCGGCCTCGTTCGACCTCGGCGAGAACCGCCGGATCACCCTGCTGTCCGCCACCGAGGGCGAGGACAAGCCGCTCAAGTATCCGCCCATCTTCACCAGCGCGCATGCGGTGGTGGTCAACAAGGTCGACATCGCGGCGGTGGTGGGATTCGACCGCGCGGTGGCGCTGGCCAATGTCCGGCGCGTGGCGCCGCTGGCCGAGGTCTTCGAACTCTCCGCCCGCACCGGCGAGGGCATGGACCGCTGGCTGGCCTACCTGCGCGCCCTGGTGTGATCGGGCCGGAGCCCGAATTGCAGGAGCCTGCTCGCCCGTTCGACCAGCTCAGAGCCCCGGCCATTCGACTCCGCTCAGGGTCGCCCTGAGCCTGTCGAAGGGCGAGCCGATCGAGGGGCCGGCGATCCTTTTCTTTGGCGGACGGCGACGAACCCGCCGTGCGGCATCGTGGATTCGCCTGTAAACAGGATCCTACAACTGCCAGCCTGCCCGTGGATAACGCCCCGATGACACCCGACGACGACTGCCTGATTGAGATCACCGGCACCGTGCAGGGCGTCGGCTTCCGGCCGTTTGTCGCGCGCCTGGCCGCGGAGTTCGGGGTCCGCGGGTGGGTGCGCAACAGCGGGCGCGGCGTGACGATCCGCGCGTGCGCGCCCGCGGCGGAGCTGGCGGACTTCGCGCTCCGCCTGCGCGCCGATGCGCCGCCGGCGGCGCGCGTCGCGACGCTCGTCACGCGGGCCGCCACCGCGGCCGACGCCGTCCTGCCCGCCGCCCTCTTCGTGATCGCCGGGAGCGAGTCAGCCGGCGCCGCCACCGCCGCGATCACGCCCGACCTCGCGCTGTGCGACGACTGCCGGCGCGAACTGGCCGACCCCCGCGACCGCCGCCACGGCTACCCGTTCATCAATTGCACGCACTGCGGGCCGCGCTATTCGATCCTCCGCGAGCTGCCGTATGACCGCGCGCACACGACCATGGCGGCGTTCGTCATGTGCCCCGACTGCCAGCGCGAGTACGCGGATCCGGCCGACCGGCGCTACCATGCCCAGCCCGACGCGTGTCCGGCCTGCGGACCGCACGTGGAACTGCAGGACGCCGCGGGCCATCCCCTGGCGGCCCGCGCCGCGGCGATCGCCCAGGCGGCCGCGGCGCTGCGCGGCGGCCGGATCGTGGCGGTGAAGGGCCTCGGGGGATTTCACCTGATGGTGGATGCCGGCGACGAGGCCGCCGTCGGCGAACTGCGCCGCCGCAAGCATCGCGAGGAAAAGCCGTTCGCGGTCATGTTCCCCTCGCTGGCGTCGCTGCGCGCCGCGGCCGAACTGACCGGCGACGACGAGCGCTGGCTGACCTCCGCCGCCGCCCCGATCGTTCTGGTGCGCCGGCGGCGAGGACCGGATTCCACGGGTCGGGAGACCCGTGCCTCTGAAAGACCACCAGCTATCGCCGCCGGAGTCGCCCCGGGCAACCCCTGGATCGGCGCCCTCCTGCCGTACACGCCCCTGCACGTGCTCCTCCTCGAGGCGGTCGGACGCCCGGTCGTCGCCACCAGCGGCAATCTGTCGGAGGAACCGCTCTGCACGGACGACGCGGAGGCGCGACAGCGGCTGGGAGGCCTGGCCGACCTTTTCCTCGTGCACGACCGGCCGATCGCCCGCCCCGTCGACGACTCCGTGGTGCGTCGGTCGACCGGCGGGACGGTCCTGCTGCGGCGCGCGCGCGGCTTCGCCCCGGCCCCCCTGCGCCTGCCCGACGACGCCAGCGCCGGGGAGCCGCTGCTGTGCGTCGGGGCACACCTCAAGAGCACGATCGCGGTCACCGCCGGCGAAAACCTGGTGCTGAGTCCGCACATCGGCGACCTCTCGAATCCGATCTCGATGGACGCCTTCCGCCGCACGGTGACGTTGCTCGGCTCGCTTTACCACGGGCGATTCGCCCGGGTGGCCTGCGACGCTCATCCCGACTATGCCTCGACCCGGTTTGCCCACGAACTCGGCGTGCCGGTCGTGGCCGTGCAGCACCATCTGGCCCACATTCTCGCGTGCCTGCTCGAACATGGCGGCGGACCGGACCGCGTGCTCGGCGTCGCCTGGGACGGGACCGGTTACGGACCCGACGGCACGGTCTGGGGCGGGGAGTTCATCGTGGTTGATCGCCGGGCCCGGACCGCCCGCCGGGTGGCCCATCTCCGCCCTTTCCGCCTGCCCGGCGGGGAAGCCGCGGTGCGTGAGCCCCGGCGCAGTGCGCTCGGCCTGGTCTTCGAGCTGGTCGGCGGAGATCCCGCGCGCTTCGGGCCGGCGGCGGCCGGGCTGGGCTTCAGCAAAGCCGACACCAATGTCCTGCTTGCCGCCCTGACTCGTGGCATCCAGGCGCCGGTCACGACCAGCGTCGGCCGGCTGTTCGACGGCGTGGCCGCCCTGTTGGAGCTACGCCGCAGGTGCACGTTCGAAGGGCAGGCGGCAATGGAGGTGGAGTTCGTCGCGGACGCCGAATTTCGGGAAGAAGCGGGACTAATCATGCCCATAACGCCGCCGGAAACCGGCGGTGTCTGGCAGGTTGACTGGAGACCGGTCGTGGCCGCGATGATGACCGCCGCCGCGCGCGAACGGCCCGGGCTGTTCGCCGCGAGCTTTCATCAAGCCCTCGCACGGAGCGCGGCCGAAGTCGCCGGGCGGGTCGGCATCGCGAGCGTGGCTCTCAGCGGCGGCTGCTTTCAGAACGCGCGATTGCTTGACCTGACCCGGCACGAGCTCGAACAGTCCGGGCATAACGTTTTATGCCACCGTGGCTTGCCGCCCAACGATGGCGGCATCTCGGCGGGCCAGGCACTCGGTGCTCTCTGGGGTCTGACCTCAGTCCTTTCGGGCGCGAACGACGCACCCTAGGCGCCGAACACGGGCTGGGCGGAGGGACCGCGACCCGTTCGGCGGGCGCGAGCGGCACGGATCGGCGGCGTATTCCAGGTGCGAGCGGCCAACATTCGGCGGCTTTTTCGGGAGTGCGAACACCAGGCGATCAGGCGCGAGGGCCGACGGCGACTCCATTAGATTTGTTCATTTTCCTCGCTCCGCGCCAGCGCGAATCTTAACAAAAACCGAGCTCGGCTGGCGCAAGAACTGCCTGAGATTGGTCAATTCATGCGGAGTCAGTCGGACTCGATTTCTTTACCCTATCCGATCGTCGATGAAGACCTTCCACCAAAGGTTCGGAATCGTGATCGCCGGAAGCTGCAGGGTGCCGACGGCACCGCCCGGGATTGACGCCGTTGTGAGTCCACCCTGACCAACGAGTTTCGGCTGCCCCAATGACCACCCCAACCCCGACCACCCAACCGCCCGAGGCCTCGATTTCCGCCCGCCACGCTCCCAGGATCCAGGCGGCGGTGGAGACCGCGCAGGTCATCAAGATCCAGCGCACGATCAAGTTCGAATCGGACCGCGTGCGGGGCTTTGGCCGGGACGTGATGAGTGTGCCGGGCTGCGAACAGCTGGAAAGCTGCATTCAGTGCGGCACCTGCTCCGGCGTGTGCCCCCTGAGCATCTATATGGACTACACGCCACGGCAGGTCATGGCGCTGACCCGGAGCGACTTCAAGAACGAGGTCCTCCGCAGCCACACCATCTGGCTGTGCGCATCCTGTTACGCTTGCACCGTCGAGTGCCCGAAGCAGATCCGGGTCACCGACATCATGTACGAGCTCAAGCAGCGGGCGATCGCCGAGGGCATCTATCCGAAGCGGTTCCCGATTCCGGTGCTGGCCCGCGAATTCACCGAGATGGTGATGAAGCATGGCCGCATCACCGAGATGCTGCTGGTCATGCGGCTGTTCCTGAAGACCAGCTGGCTGGCGGCGTTCGGCAACTGGCGGATGGGGATCGACCTCCTGAAAACCGGGCGACTCTCACTGGTCACCGAGCGGATCCGGCAAAAGGGCGAGATTTCCCGCATGATGGACGCCGTCGACCGCCGGAAAGGATCCTGATCATGAAATACGCCTATTTTCCCGGATGTTCGTTGAAAGGCCTGGGCCGCGCTTATGAGGAGTCGCTCCTGCCGGTGATGCGGCACCTGGGCGTCGACCTGCAGGAGTTGGACGACTGGAATTGCTGCGGCGCGACCGCCTACATGGCGGTCGACGAAGCCAAGGCGTGCGTGCTGGCCGCCCGCAACCTGGCGCTGGCGGAGAAGACCGGGCTGGATCAGGTCATGGCGCCCTGCGCCGCCTGTTACCTGGTGCTCAACAAGACCAAGCACTATCTGCATGACTATCCGGCGATGCGCACGACGGTCGACCAGGCGCTGGCGAGCGTGGATTTGCACTACAGCGGCGGCACGCCGGTGCGCCACCCGCTCGACATCCTGATCAACGACGTCGGCCTCGAGGCCATCCGCCGGAAGGTACGCCGGCCCATGAAGGGCCTGAAGGTCGCCACGTACTACGGCTGCCAGCTCGTCCGCCCCTACGCCACCTTTGACGACCCGTACAACCCCACCACGATGGACCGGCTGATCGAAGCGCTCGGCGCAACGATCGTGCGGTATCCGCTCAAGACCAAATGCTGCGGCGGCAGCCTGACCGGCACCGTCCCCGAGGTGGGGATGCGCATGGTGCACGAGCTGATTTGCGAGGCGCGGAAGCGCGGCGCCGACTGCATCGCGACGGTCTGCCCGTTGTGCCAGTTCAATCTCGACGGCTACCATTCCGCGGTGAAGGCGCAGTTCGGCGATGAGATGGTGCCGACGGTCTATTTCACCCAGCTCATGGGCCTGGCCTTCGACCTGCCGGAAAAGCAGCTCGGACTGAAACGCGCCGCCGTGCCGTTCACCTGGCGTCCGGCGCCCGCCCCGGCCGCGCCCGTCCCCGTGCCGGCCTGATCCCCCAACCTCAACCCCCAGGGAACCCTGCCATGGTTAGCATCGCGCCCGAAATCCGGATCGGCTTCTACGTCTGCCACTGCGGCCACAACATCGCCAGCATGGTGGACTGCCCGGAGGTCGCGAAATACGTGGCGACCCTCCCGGGGGTGGCCCTCTCGCGCGATTACAAATACATGTGCTCGGACCCGGGCCAGGAGCTCATCCAAAAGGACATCCGGGAGTTCGGGCTGAACCGCGTGGTGGTCGCCTCCTGTTCGCCGCTGCTGCACGAGCACACCTTCCGCAGCGCCGTCGCCGCCGGCGGACTCAATCCTTTCTTCTTCCACATGGTGAACATCCGCGAGCACGACGCGTGGGTGCACACCGACCGCGGGGAGGCCACCACCAAGGCCAAGGCCCTGGCGCGCGCCGCCATCCGCCGCGTCGTCCACCACAAGGCGCTCGAGGTGAAACGCGTGCCGATCCACCCCGACGTGCTCGTCGTGGGCGGCGGCATCGCCGGCATCCACGCCGCGCTCACCCTGGCCAACGCCGGCAAGAAGGTCACCCTGGTCGAGCGCGAGCCGTCCATCGGCGGGCACATGGCCAAGTTCGACAAGACCTTCCCCACCCTGGATTGCGCGGCCTGCATCCTCACGCCCAAGATGTCCGAGGTCGGCACCCACCCGAACATCACGCTCTGGAGCTACTCCGACGTCGTGAAGCTCGAGGGCTACGTGGGCAGCTACACGGTGACCGTCCGCCGCCGGCCCCGCTTCGTCAACGAGGACCTGTGCACCGGCTGCCAGGAATGCATCGGCAACTGCATCTACAAGGAGCCGAAGTTCACCGACGAATTCAACGAGGGCCTCGGCAAGCGCAAGCCGATCTATATTCCGTTTCCGCAGGCCACACCCCAGGTGGTGCTGATCGACCCGCAGGTCTGCCTGAATTTCCGCAAGGGCGTCCTCGCCGACAAATGCAAGAAGACCTGCGTCGAGGCGTGCGGCGACCGCAAGGCCATCGACTTCACCCAGAAGGAGGAGTTCAAGGAGATCAAGGTCGGCACGATCATCGTCGCCACCGGCTTCCAGACCTTCGACGTCAAACGGATCCCGCAATACGGCTACGGGCTCTTTCCCAATGTCTACACGGCGCTGGAGGTCGAGCGCCTGGTCAACGCCTCCGGCCCCACCGCCGGCGAGGTGATCCTGCGCGACGGCCGCCGGCCCAAGGCCATCGGCATCATCCATTGCGTCGGCTCGCGGGATAAGAAGACCAACCGCTGGTGCTCGCGCGTGTGCTGCATGTATTCGATGAAGCTGGCCCACCTGCTCAAGGAGCATACCGACGCCGAGATCTACAATTTCTACATCGACATCCGCGCCCCCGGCAAAGGCTACGAGGAGTTTTACGACAAGCTCAACGAGGAGGGCGTCCACTTCATCCGCGGCCGGGTCGGCGAAATCACCGACTGGGCCGTGATTCCCGACGAGGAGAACAAGCTGGTCATCCGGGTCGAGGACACGCTCGCTGGCTTCGTCCGGCGCATCCCGGTGGACATGGTGGTGTTGTCCACCGGTCTCGAACCCCAGGCCGATGCCCAGGGCGTCCGCCGGCTGTTCAACATGAGTTGCGGCCCCGAGGGCTTCTTCCTCGAGCGGCACCCCAAGCTGGCCCCGGTGAACACGTTTACCGACGGCATCTTCATCGCCGGCTGCTGCCAGGCGCCGAAGGACATCCCCGACACCGTCGCGCAGGCCGGAGCCGCCGCCGCCGAGGCCCTGGCGCTCATCGACCGGGGCCACATCGAGCAGGAGCCCAACACCGCCCGCGTCCTCGCCGACTGCAGCGGGTGCAAGTCCTGCCTCGCGCTCTGTCCCTATACGGCTATCGGCTTCGACGAAGCGACGCACAAGGCCGTCATCAACGAGGCGCTCTGCAAAGGGTGCGGCACCTGCGTCGGCTCGTGCCCATCCGGCTCGATCGTCCAGAACCTGTTCGATGACGACGAGGTGTTCAGCGAAATCCAGGGCGTGCTGGCTTATGACTGAGCCGGACAATTCGTACTTCCCCATGCAACCTGACACACCCCGCCCTGTCGGGCACCCCTCTCCAGAGGGGATTCGACAGACGGCCAATCGAGTCCCCTCTATGAAGAGGGGTGGCGCGCAGCGCCGGGGTGTGTGGGCCTCGAATTTCGAGATTCGGATTTCGGATTTAGCGCTCCCATGATTGACCCAACTTCCACCCTCGGCACCCCCCGCCCCGCCTGGACTCCGCGGATCGTGGCGTTCTTCTGCAACTGGTGCACCTACACCGCCGCGGACCTCGCCGGCGTGTCGCGCATGAAGTACGCGCCGAACGCGCGGGTGATCCGCCTGATGTGCTCGGGCCGGGTCGACCCCCAGTTCGTTCTCGATGCCTTCAGCCGCGGCGCGGACGGCGTGCTCATCGGCGGCTGCCACCCGGGCGACTGCCACTACGTCGAGGGGAACTACAAGATGCTCCGGCGTTTTCAGCTCCTCAAACGCATGCTGAAGGACATGGGCATCGCGGAAAAGCGCGTGCGCCTGGAATGGATCTCCGCCGCCGAGGGTGAGCGGGTCAAGACCGTCATCAATGAAATGACCGCCCAGCTGAAGGAACTCGGGCCGCTGGGCGTGCCGGAGAAGTTCGCGAAATGGGACAAGGAGATTGCCGCGCTCGCCGAGCAGATCCACCACGTGGAGGGCGCGGCGCATCCTTCCTCCGCCGTGGAGGGCGAGGCGCCGTCCGAGCCGAAGCAATCCGCCAGTCCGGAGGTCGCCCATGTCTAAACCCAAGGTTGCCTTCTACTGGTGCGCCTCCTGCGGCGGGTGCGAGGAGACGGTCGTCGACCTCGCCGAGGACATCCTCGGGGTCGTCGAGAAGGTCGACATCGTGCTCTGGCCGGTGGCGATGGACTTCAAATACAAGGACGTCGAGGCGATGGCCGACGGGTCCATCTTCGCCACGCTGCTCAACGGCGCCATCCGCTCGACCGAGCAGGAAGCCATGGCGCACCTGCTGCGCCGCAAGAGCCAGTATCTGATCGCCTACGGGTCGTGCGCGCACCTCGGCGGCATCCCCAGCCTCGCCAACCAGTTCACGCGCGAGGAAATCCTCAAGTTCAACTACCAGGACGCCCCCTCGGTCGTGAACGAGGCGAATATCCGCCCGGAGCTCAGCTTCGAGGACAACGGCCGCCACCCCCACCTGCCCGAGCTGCACAACGTCGTGCGCTCGCTGGACCAGGTCGTGAGCGTCGACTACTATATTCCCGGCTGCCCGCCGACGCCGGCGCTGACCAAGGCCGCGTTCGGCGCGCTGCTCAGCGGCAAGCTCCCCCCGAAGGGTTCGGTGCTCGCGCCCGACACTGCGCTGTGCGAGGAGTGCCCGCGAAAGGCCAGCAAGCCGGCCGACGTCGCCTTCACCGAGTTCAAACGGACGCATCAGAAGCTGATCGATCCCGACAAGTGCCTGCTCGCCCAGGGGATCGTCTGCATGGGACCGGCCACCCGCAGCGGCTGCGGCGCCCTGTGCACCATCGGCAACATGCCGTGCACCGGCTGCTTCGGCCCCACCTCCCGCGTGCGCGACCAGGGCGCCAAGATGCTCTCGTCCCTTTGTGCCAACATCGCGTCCAAGGAGGAGGCCGGCATCAACCAGACGCTCGAAGGCATCCCCGACCCCGTCGGCACGTTCTACCGGTACGGCATGGCCAAGAGTCTGCTCCGGCGGAAAATGGATCTGGACGGCAAATGACGCCCCATCATCTGTAGGAGCCTGCTTGCAGGCGATATCGCCGATACATTCGCGAGCAAGCTCACTCCTGCGACGGCAGAACCTCTGACCTCCCCCTTTTCATGGACGAAGCCGTAAAGCCCCTCTTCAACGCCGCTCAGGCCCACGCGAACGCCGCCTACGCGGCGGCCAAGCGCAACATCACGATCGACCCGATCACGCGGCTGGAGGGCCACGGCAAGATCGATATCTACCTCGACGGCAAGGGCGACGTCGAACGCGCCTACCTGCAGGTGCCCGAGCTGCGCGGCTTCGAGGTCTTCAGCCGGGGCCGCCCCGCAGAGGACATGCCCCAGATCACCAGCCGCATCTGCGGGGTCTGCCCCACCGCCCACCACATGGCCTCGACCAAGGCGCTGGATGACCTCTACCAGGTCGAGCCCACCCCGGCCGGCCGGAAGATCCGCGAGCTGGTCTACAACACCTTCATGCTCGAGGACCACGCCCTGCACGTGTTCGTGCTGGGCGGGCCCGACTTCATCGTCGGACCCGACGCGCCGCCCGAGCAGCGCAACATCGTCGGCGTGATCGGCAAGGTCGGCCTCGAGGCCGGCAAGAAGGTCATCGCCACCCGGCGGCGCCTGCGCGAGCTAATCGCGTACTTCGGCGGCAAGGTCGTGCACCCGGTGCTCGGGCTGCCCGGCGGGGTGAGCAAGGCGCTCAAGGCCGAGGACCTCCCCCGGTTCAAGGAACTCGCCCGGGACGGGCTCGAGTTCGCCCAGTGGACGCTCGGAGTCTTCCGGAAGATCGTCCTCGAGAACCCGGCGTACGTGCAGATGATCACCTCCGACGCCTTCACCCACCGCACCTGCTACATGGGCATGGTGGACGAGCAGAACAAGGTGAGTTTCTACGACGGCAAGCTGCGCGTGGTCGACTGCGAGGGCAAGGAGGTGTGCAAGTTCGCGGCCCGGGACTACCGCGACTATATCGCCGAGCACGTCGAGCCGTGGAGCTACATGAAGTTCACCTTCCTCAAGCAGCGCGGCTGGAAGGGCTTTGTCGAGGGTCCGGACTCGAGCATCTACTCGGTGGCCCCGCTCGCCCGGCTCAACGCGGCCGAGGGCATGGCCACCCCGCTGGCGCAGACCGCCTACGAGGAGTTCTTCCGGGTGCTCGGCGGCAAGCCGGTGCACCACACGCTGGCCAACCACTGGGCCCGGGTCATCGAGATGATCCAGGCGGCCGAGCGCCTGGTCCAGCTGGTCAACGATCCGGAGATCATCAGCCCCGAGGTGCGCCGGATCCCCACCGCCGTGCCCGCCGAGGGCATCGGCGCAGTCGAGGCTCCGCGCGGCACGCTTTTCCACCACTACCAGACCGACGCGCGCGGCGTCATCACGATGGCCAACCTGATCGTGGCCACCGGCAACAACGCCTCCCGCATCGCCATGAGCGTGGAGAAGGCGGCCAAGGGCCTGATTAAGGGCGGCCACGTCACCGAGGGACTGCTCAACAAGATCGAGATGGCCTTCCGCGCCTACGATCCCTGCCTCGGCTGCGCCACCCACGCCCTCCCCGGCCACACCCCGCTCAAGGTCAATATCTACGACCGCGACCACCAGCTGGTCCGCCAGCTGACGCAGGAATGAGAGTTGGTGGAGCGCGTTGACCCCAACGCGCAACCAGCGTCTTGAGGTCAAGCCGCTCCACCTGCGTCGCCGCGAGCGCGGAGCCCCTCGACATGCTCGGGGCCCTGAGCTTGTCGAACGGGCGAGCGGATCTCGGAAATCTTTTTTTGCCGCAAGGAACACAAAGATCACAAGGAACGGCCCGCATCCGGATTTTTGTGTTCTATGTGCCCTTCGCGGCTAAAGAAACCGAATCCCGGTTTCTTCCGTCCCTGCGTTGCATCCGGCTCCATCCTCGCCACCTTTCCGCCCCAACCGGAGATCCCCATGAAAATGCGCACGATTGCCCTGCTCCTCGCCGCCTTGTCCTTGCAGTTATTGCCGGCCGCCGCGCAGATGCCGGTGCTGCCGACTCCGAACCAGGAACTGTTGCTGGCGAGTCCGGACCCGCACCTGGCCGCAAACAAGCGGCTGGTCTACGATTTCTGGCGGGAGGTGTTCGAGGGCGGCCACCTCGAGCTGGCGCCGAAGTACATGGCCGAGTCGTACATTCAGCATAATCCGAACGTCCCGACCGGGCGCGCCGCCTTCGTCGCCTTCTTCTCGAAATTCATGACGCCGAAGCCGGTCGCGTCACGGATCAAGGCGCCGCTGGTGACGATCATGGCTGAAGGCGACCGCGTCGTGATGGTGTTCGCCAGCGAACGTCCGGACCCGAAGGACCCGAAGCAGAAGTATACGACGACGTGGTTCGACATGTTCCGCATCGAGAACGGCAAGATGGCCGAGCATTGGGATCCTGCGACCAAGCAGTGACGCCGCCCGGGGCGGCTGCCCTCGCTCTTTTGCTCTTGATCTATCTCTTTCTCCCCCTGCAGGAATCGCGGATTCCCATACCCATTTTTCGCCACAAAAAAACACAAAAGGGGCACAAAGATCCGGCACGGCATTCGTTCACAGGAGGCCGCTGAGGAAGCAGAGAGCCCTTCATTGTAGGAGCCTGCTTGCAGGCGAATTCCCGCGCATCGCGAGCAAGCTCGCTCCTACAATTGCCGGATCGCCAGTCTTTGAAGATTGGACGATCGGTGGAGCGCGTTGACCCCACCGCGCTAACAGCGTCTTTCGGTCAGGCCGCTCCACCTTTGTAGCCGCGAGCGCGGGCGAACGGAATGCTTGCCCCACGGCGGGCATAAAGCCCGCCCCACCATCATCTCGTTCGCGGTTGCCTTCCCGGTGGGGCGGGGTTTATCCCCGCCAAGTCTGTCCACCCGCCCTCGGCAATCGTGGCGGAGATTGACCGGCCGCGGCCTCCGCCGTAGCGTCGGAGACCCCACCAATCTCCCGCCATGGACTCGCGGACGGGACTTGCTGGAACTACCCCGTCCGCCGCCCTCGATGAGCCCGATTCTCGCCACCGCCGGTCTCTCCATGCTCGGCGCCCAGTACTTGGCGATGGTCTGCGCGCTTCCGCCGGTGATCATTGCCGAGGTCATCGTCGCGCGAAATATGCTGAGGGTGTCCACGGTTCGCGCCGCGGTGGCCCTGATTCCGGCGAACCTCGTTTCGACAGTCATCGGCTTCCCGCTCCTCTGGCTGCTCCTCTTCGTCATCCAGGGGGCGGTCGGCGCCGGTTGCATCCCCCGGCACAGCGGGTTTTTCAGCCGCGCCTATGAGGTGACCGTCCAGGCGCCCTGGCTGATTCCCCACGGCCGCGACCTGAACTGGATGGTGCCGGTCGCCTCCCTGTACCTCCTGATCCCGGCGTTTTTCGCCTCCGTGTTTGTCGAGCGCTGGATCTGCTCGGGATTTTGGGGCGACCTGTCGAAGTACCGCCGGCGCCAGTTCTCCTGGTACGCGCACTTCGTGTCCTACGGCGTCCTGGTCGCCAGCGTCGCCGCGTATTACACTTTCCGTGTCAAGTTCGGTTGACCCGCCGCCGGCGACCCTTTCCAGCCCGACTGGTTCCGCCTGTTCGGTCAAATCGCCCCCCTTCCCATGAAGCAAACTTCCGCCACGAGCGTCATGGCGGCTTTCGGAATTTCCATCATTGCGAAAGCCCTTTTTGTCGTGTCCTGCGTGATGCAGTACCGGCTCTTGTGCCGGCCCACGTTTTCCATGATCGAGGCTCAGGCCAACGATGCGCGCCAGCGGTTCTTTGCGTTCAGCAATCCCCCCATTGTCATCAGCGCGATCGTGGTCCTGCTCGTCTGGGTCTATCACGCCAAGAAACGGGTGATCGGGCTGGGCATGCGGGGAGCCGAGTATTCCCCCGGCTTGTCCGTCGGCACGTTTTTCATCCCGTTTGCCAACTTGTTTCTGCCATTTGCTGCCCTCCGGGAATTGTGGCGAGCCAGCATCAACCCGGTCGAGTGGAAGGATCAAAAAACCTCGCCGCTGGTGGGATGCTGGTGGGCCTCGTGGCTGGTCAATTCGCTGTTCCCGCTGGCCGTCCTGGTGTCCTCCAGGATCGGGACCGGGCGGGAGGTCCTGAAGCGAACCACGCTGGGCCTCACGATCAGCGCCGCGCTGGCCATCCTGTCGTTCACCCTGACCATTGTTTTGGTGCGGTCGATCTCCCGTCAGATCAACCGGAGCGCCGAAGCGGCATCGCGAGTCGACAGAGGTAATCTGCCGCCGCTGCTGACCTCTGCTGCCGGCGAGCCACTACCCAACGCAGCAGATCTCTGACCGCGGGGCCATGCCCTCCCCATGTTGCACCATCTTTCGTTCGTCGTCGCCGACCTGCCGCGCGCGGCCGCGTTCTACGACGCCGCCTTGGCGCCGCTGGGCTATGTGCGGGTGTGGAGCGACGTGAGAGCGATTGGCTACGGCCGGCCCGGAGGCGGTGACCAGTTCGCCATCAAGCTCGGGCCGGGTCCGATCGTCGCGCCCGGCGCGGGCTTCCACGTCGCCTTCGCCGCGCCCTGCCACGCGGCGGTGGACGCGTTCTACGAGGCGGCGTTGACCCACGGCGGCCGGGACAACGGCGGATCCGGCCTGCATCCGGAATACGGCGACGCCTACTACGCCGCGTTCGTCATCGATCCGGACGGCTACCGGATCGAGGCCGTGATCAACGGGCCGGGCTGATTGCTGGATTCAACGCTGTCCGCTCAGGGCGGAATCCAACCCATCGAGCGCGCCGCGCCGCAGCGACTGGCCGGCAAAGGTCCCCGCCTGCGATCCCGAGATCCTAGCCCCTTTTCGGCCCTCGGTGTCTCCGTGCCTCTGTGGTAAGAAATAGCCGCGACGCCGACGGCGGATCTCAGGGGGTCAAACTTTGCCGTCTGCCCTCGCCTACTTCCGCAGTCCGAACGCGTCCAGCAGCGGCTGGCGCCAGGCGCGTTTTCCCAGGTCGTAGGCGCCGAAGACGGAACAGAACTCCCAGTAGGCCCAGGACAGATGGTGCTGGCGCGCCTGTTCGGCCACGCAGCGGGTCCAACGCGCGCGCGACTCCAGGTCCGCGGTGTCGATCGTGCCGAACTCGCCCAGGTACAGGGTCCGATCGTGTCCGCGGGCCCAGCGCTCCGCCGCGTCGAAATCGGCCGCCATCGCGCGCCGTTCCTCCCCGGTCCCCTGCCAGGTCCGGCCGCGCCAGCGGTCCGCGCCCGCGATCCAGCTCGCCCCCTGCTCGGTGAACTCCGGCGGCGCGAAATAGTACAGCCGCACGAGCAGATTCCGCTCCGCGGCCGGAAGCTCCAGCGCCGCCAGGTCGCCCATCGGGTCGCCGAAGACCGGACACACCACCACCGTTCGCGATGGATTGGACCGCCGGATGATCCGCAGGACGTCGGCCGTCACCGCGTTCCACTGCGGACCGGTGAAGGTGTAGCCCGGGTCGTTCGAGATCTCGAACAACACCTCGTCCGGCTGTTCCCGATAGTGCCCGGCGAGTTGCTCCCAGATGGCGAGATATCGGGGCAGCTCCCGCTCAGGCTGGGCGGCGAACCCCTCGTACTGGTGGATCTTCAACAGCACCGTCAGGTGGTTCTTCCGCCCCTGCCCGACCGCCCAATCGACCCGGCTGAGAAACGCGGGATCAAGGCGAAAAGGGGCAGCCCGGTCCGCGTGCGCGGACCAGCGCACCGGAATGACGACGGAGTCAAAACCGGCCGCGCGAATCGTGGAGAAGAAGGATTCCTCGAGCGTGACTCCCCAAGCCCCCTCGGCGGGTGCGTCGAGGGCGCTGCCGAGACAGATTCCGCGACCCAGTCGCCGGCTCGCCAGCAGGGCCGCATCGTCCGTCGTGGCGGCCGCCGACTTCCCTGCGACGATCACGCCGATCAGGAGGCAGAAGGTAAGGGCTACGCGCCAGCCGATAAGGGTTCTCATGATTGATGACGGGCGGTTGGACGGGGTCAGGTTGGGCTCCATTTTCAGACTTCTATTCGCAGATTTCGTGCCTCAGTGGTGGAAAAGACCGCGGCGCCGATGGCCGGAACGCCGCCTACATGTTGCAGGGACAGGGCAGCCCCAGCGACTCCACGGTGTCCTGTCGGGCCACCCCGGCCTGCCGGAGCGCCTGCACCCTGTGCTGGATCTCCCCGGGGCTCAGCGCGACGCCTTTCTCGAAATACACCCAGTCGACGTCCTCCTCGTAGCTGCGCGGCAGCCGGGAGGCCCCCACGCCCTCGCGGATGAACCAAAGATTGAAGTTGATGGACATCGGCTCCCGTGGATAGCACCGGCCGCTGTGGTCGCCGATGGGCCGCCCGTCGAGGAAATACCGCACATGGCCGCCGGCAACCTGCAGGACGAGGACGTGCCAGCCGCTATCGTCCCCCGGGATGGCGCCGGACATGGCGTCGTTCGTTCCGTCGGGCTTGGGGTCGGCGGTTATCCAGGTGGTGACAAAAATCGTCGGTTGCTTGTGGCCCCATCCTCCTCCAGGCAGGTACTCAAAGTCGCATTCGCTGTAGTTGGGGTTCTTGGGCGGTTCGATCGTGGAAATGGCATAGAAGCTCTCGACCACGCCGTCTCCGGCTGGGCCCGAGACCGGACCAGCGGAAAAATGCACCCGCGCCGCGTAGGTCCCCTCCTTGAATTTCCGCTGCTGGCAGATCTGCGTCTGGAACGTCCTGGCCGGCGTCCCGTCCGTCGTTGAGGTCATCCGCAGGATACCGGCGCCTCCGCTGGCGGGATCGGTCAGAAAGGTGACGTTCTCCCGGCGCCAGGTGGCGTCCTTGATCCCCGGCCAGCCGGCCACAGTCCGCACGGTCCACCCGTGGGCTTCCAGCTCCGCCGTGCCCGCGTAGCGGAAATCGTCGAAGAATACCTGGGCAGCGGCACGGGGTGCGTCCGCCGCACCGGCGCGTGACACGGTCCAGATCGCGGCAGTCATGATCAATGGAAGGATACGGCGCATATTGGAATGAAGACGAAACCGGGATTAACTGAACTCACCTGATTTGGCCACATCATCCGCACCAAGTTCGGCTGAGGCGGCGTCTGCCGCCTCGTTCTCGTTCTCTTACTCGTTCTCTCGCCCCGGCCGTAGGTAGGGCGCGATCGCCGGGCGCGCCGATCCCCTGTCAGCGTAGCCGCAAGCGCCAGCGAGCATCTTGGACCTTGATCTTTCTCTTTCTCCCGCCGAAGCAGACCGCGGATCCGGACTTTTATCTTTTGCCACAAAAAGGCATGGCGCGGCGGAGCCGCAACCAAAGGTGGAGGGCGAGCCGCCCGGCGAGCCGTGTTTGGATTTGGGGATTCGGCTCGGCAGGCGCCTCGCCCTCCAACGAAATCATCGCGCCGCGCGAGGATTTGGACCTACAGCAGCGCAAAAAGCACAGGGATCCCGCCGCCTTTCTCGTACGCCCGGAATACGGCGTCGATCGGCTCCCCTCTCAGCGCGCTCTGTTACCTCCTGTGAGAACGGATCGATGCCGACCAGCGGCGAGCCACGCGATCGCTATCGCGGCAGGACTGGCGTCCAGCCGCCCAGCACGAAGGCCGGGTCGCTGTACGCCGCGATGATTCCGGCGTCCCGGTCCATCGTCAGCTGCCTCGAGACGCGATGGCGCTGGCTGACGTCCACCGGCTTGCCGTCGGACAAATTGGTGCTGTGGTACTCCCAGAAGTGGACGTGCGCCGTGTCGCCGTCGATCGGACCCCAGCCTTCCGGCGGGACGCCCCGGAGCCGGCAATTGATCAGGACCGCCTCGGCATACGGATAGTTGATCCCGTGATTGTCCGGCAGCCGGGCGATCACCGATTGGGCCGCACGCCCGAAGACCGGATGGTCGCCGGGCGGGGTCTCGAAGGTGCACTCGACGAAAACGTCGCCGTGATTGGTCGCGGGGTTGCGCACCCAGAGGTACGGCCCCCAGGAGGCAAGTTCGCATCGGTAAAAGAACGCCGGCCCGACATTCAGGATCGTGTCGCCGTCGCCCTGAATCCGGCAATGCGCGAAGTACGCCGAGCCGCGCAGGTCCACCGCGTCGCCCGACCCATTGATCGTCACCTCGCTGACGATATTGCGCGACCCCACGATCATGAGCGCCTCCGCCTGGCCCAGGTAGGTGTTGCTCACGGTGAAGTTGGTCAGAACGATGCCGGTCGAATGGTAACCGGCGAAGGCGCAGCGGCGCGACGGTCCCCCGAGGAGGTGCCCTTCCGCGTCGGTCTGGTACGGCGAGTTGAACCGGCTGTTGTTGCCATAGCCCACCTGCACCTTTTCCCGATCCTCGCCCCGCAGCGTCAGGTTCGACTTGTCGTGGAAGAAGACGATCTCCTCGTAGTGGCCGTTGCGGATGAAGATCGTCACCCGCTCGGCCGGGTGGTCGGGGACGAAATCCAGCGCCCCCTGGACCGTATTGAAATCACCGGTGCCGTCGGCGGCGACCACGAGGCGCGTCGCCGTGGCCGATGGGGCGGACGGCTTGGTGGAGAACGTCCAGTTCGCGTCGCGGTCGACGCCCTGGAAACTGCCGCCGGCCACGGTCAGGACGCCGCGGTCGATCTCGACGCGATAGGTCCGGTGGTAGTCCAGGAGGTTGTTGTGCGGGAAGATCGTCGCGACGTGGCCGTGGATGATCACGGGGTGAAAATGAAAACCCTGCTGCACGCCACCGATGATCGTGAGTTGGTACTCGCGCGAGGGGTGCGGGTGCTCGGGCGCGGTGCCGGCCACCGCGGTCGCGTTGGTGACGCGCCCCACGGGCGGTGGTTCCGCGCCCGGCCCCTGCAGCCCGCGCACGGCCGTGGCAGCCTCCGCGCCGACCCCCGGCGGCGGCCCGAAAAGCGGGCCCCGTTCCGCGGGCCCCGCCGGAATGCTCAGGTCGAGTGTGTCCACCACGCGGTTGGTGCCGGTGTCGATGATCCGGATCAGGCCCGCTGTCCCCAGGGTCGGCGCGTCCGGGAACGTGATGACCAGATGCGTATCGGGATTGATGTCCGTGGCGCCGGCCGCCGGGCTGAGGACGCAGGCCGACGTCTGGCCGGCCAGCGCGGAAGGCACGCCGGCGCCGATCAGCGCCGCGACCAGCAACACGCGGCGCCAGCAGAGGTTCATGGGTGGATCCTCAACAAAAGGAGCCGTACTGCGAGTGAGAGTTGTGAGCGAGGACATTGTCGTCGCAGGCCCTGTTGAGGATTCACACCTGACCCTGTCGAATCGGCCCCTTTTTTCACAGGAGGCAACGGAGACAACCAAGCCGATCACACCGTCGCAGATCCTCCGTTCCCTTCGCCTGCCCTGAGCGAAGTCGAAGGGGTTTCCTCCTGTAGAAAAAGACGCCCATCCGTCCTTCAGTCCGCCCATTTTCCACAGACGGTAATGGGGCAATCGGCGGGCGTAAAGGCCGCCCCACCGAGGAAGCAGATCAGCGGCGGGGCGCTCGCGAGGCCGCGGCGGCGAGCGCGGCCTGGACCTTTTTGGGCAGCTTTCCCACCACGAGGTCGTAGCTGCGACGGATGCGGCGCTGCAGTTCCGCGGCGCGCAGCGCCGACAAATCCGCGACGCGGACCCAGAGGCGTTTGGCGAAATAGGGCGCCTGGGCGATGCCGTCGATCTGCGTCAGATCGTCAAATTCGTCCGGCGTGCACTTGAACACGACCGCCTCGATGACTTCGGCATCGGGCACCACGAAAAGAAACACCTTCCCCTCAACTTTGAACGCCGTACCGCCCCATTGCTCGGAGGGTTTGGTGTGAGGCAACGACAGCGCAAACGTGCGCAGATCCTGAAACTGCATGGGGGTAGCATGCACGCCGCTGCCGTCGGCGACAAGCCGGCCTTTCTTCACAGGAGCACGCGGAGGCAGCAGAGAGATCGTTTGGGTCACGCCTGCGTGACGCTCAGCGTCCTCCTGTGAAAGACCGGATCTGCTGTATGTTTTCTTCACAGGAGCCAACGGAGGCAACCAAGTCGCGCTTCTCCGCCCGATACTCCGTGCCCTCCGTTTCCTCCTGTAGAAAAAGAAGCCAATCAATCCTTCTTCACAGGAGGCAACGGAGGCAGCAGAGGGATTCTGCTCGATGGATTGAATTCCTCTCCGTTCCCTTGGTTACCTCCTGCAAAAGAAGACCCCCATCCGTCTTTCTTCGCAGGAGCACAATTGGCGTGGAAAAAACGGGGCGGGTGATCCGCGCGATGGGGATTCCGTTCGAGTTTGGGGTTGAGCCGGATTCACTGTGTCCACGCGCATGAACAGCCTCGGCCTCTACGTCACCGCCGTCCTCATCTGGGGATCAACCTGGCTGGCGATCACCTTCCAGCTCGGCAAGGTGCCGCCGGAGGTGTCGGTCGCCTATCGGTTTGCGCTGGCCGGCGTGCTGCTGCTGCTCTGGTGCCGGGTGCGGCGCCTGCGGCTCAGGTTCTCGGCGCGCGACCACCTGCTGATGGCACTGCAGGGCCTGCTGCTGTTCGGACTGAACTATGTCTGCGTCTATCTCGCCGAAAGCCGGATCAGCTCCGGCCTGGTGGCGATCCTCTTTTCGCTGATCTCAGTCTTCAACGTGGTCGGGACGCGCGCCTTCTTCGGCGTGCCGATCAGGCCGGTGACCCTGGTCTGCGCGGTGCTCGGCGTGGTCGGCGTGACGCTGATCTTCCTGCCGGAATTGCGGCGACCCACCGGGGGCAGTGAGGCGTGGGTGGGAATCGCCTGTGCGGTGTTCGGCACCGTGTCGGCCTCGCTGGGCAACCTGCTGGCCGCGCGCAACCAGCGGCAGGGGATTCCCGTGGTCCAGCTGAACACGTTCGGCATGCTGTACGGAGCGCTGCTGGTGGCCGCGTACGCGCTCGCGCGCGGCCGGCCGTTCATCTTCGACACCTCGTTCGCGTACCTCGCCTCGATCAGTTATCTCGCGGTCTTCGGCTCGATCCTGGCGTTCGGCGCCTACCTGACGCTGGTCGGCCGGATCGGGGCGGATCGCGCCGGGTACACCGGGGTCACGATTCCGATCGTCGCGGTCCTGCTTTCGGTCGTGTTCGAGGGACTGCATCTCCAGCCGGTCTCCATCCTGGGCATCGCGCTCTGCCTGATCGGCAACATTCTCGTCCTCCGCAGCCGCCGCGCGCCGGAGCGGACTCCCGCCCCGCCCGCCCTGGAGCCGGCGGGCCTGAAGCCGCCTGCCTGAGGCCTCGATCGGATCGGCCCTTTGGCCGCAATGAGGCACAAAAAGCGCAAGGACAAGATGCACCGGTAAGCGTAAGGATGGACGCCATGGTGAGCGAGGATGCGCCCGAAACGGGTCATTGATCACGAGCAAACATTTTTATGAACACGCCATTACCCGATCATCAACAACGCTCCGAACATCTCGCGGTCGAACGCACGTTCCTGGCCTGGGTTCGGACCAGCATTGCCATCATCAGTCTGGGATTTGTCGTGGCCAAGTTTAGCGTGTGGTTGCGCGAACTCGCCGCGCGGCTGGAACCGCAGGTGCAAACCCCCGGCACGGGAATGTCGCTGCCGATTGGCGTCGGGATGATGGCTTTTGGCGGCGTCATCACAGTTCTGGCCGCGTGGCATTGCCACCGCGTCAATCAGGCGATCGAACGCGGCGAAGTGCGGGCCAACCGCCGCCTGATGGTGACCGTGACGGTTGGCGTGGCAGTGCTGGCGGTGCTGATGATCGTTTACATGCTGCTCACGGCACGCAATTTATGAAAGCAACCGGCTACGATCCAGCCGACGAAGGCCACCGACAGGGTCAGGTGTGAATTCTCGATCAAGCGGGTCGTACCGCGACCGAGAATGATGACCACAGACATCGTCGTCGCAGACCCGGTCGAGAATTCGCACCTGACCCCGTCGGACCGGCCATAGCGCGGACAGTCTGGCGCCTCGCGCTCTCCCTGTCCGCCCCATGTCATCTTCGGACCGGTTCTCTCAAGACGTCTTGCCTCGTGCTTGCCGCGCTGCGGAGCCCGTCCCAGGCTCGAGGCACCATGAAGGGCTCCAGGCCGACCCGGATCATCCCTGCGGCGGCTGCTTCTCTCCTTGCGGCGTTCCTGGCGGCGGTGCTCGTCTCCTGCGCTTCGTCGGGAGAGAAACCGCGGGCGGTGTCGACCTACAGCGTGGACCCCGACCAGCAGGCCGAGCCGTCCACCATCGCATCGTCGGCAGAGAGACGGCGGGGGGTGACGACCTACCCCCTGGACCACTACAAGCTGGCGGAGCCGTACGCTATCCATCACCCGTTCCCGCAGGCCGGGATCACGCGCACCCACGGCCTGCGACCTTCCGTGTTCACCCAACGCGAAATGAACGCCCATGCCCAGCAGGCCTTCGAGGAATGGGTGGAACACTGGATCACGGACTCCGATTGCCCGCCGGGTGCCGTCCGGCCCCACCTGGGCCCCGGTCCTGGTCTGCTGTTCTACTCGGAGCCGTACGGCACCATTTCGGAGTTCGTGGGGTGGGGCCTGCTGCTGACGGTGATGATGGACAACGATCAGAACCGCACCAAGGGCCTGTTCAACTCCCTCGACGCGTATCGCAGGGCTCATCTCAACGAGGTCGGCCTCATGATGAGCACGATCAACACCCACAAGCCGATGAACGCGTGGCACCGCGACGCGGCGACCGAGGCGGACGAGAACATGGCGATGGCGCTGCTGCTGGCGCACTACCAGTGGGGCAGCGACGGCGCCGTGAACTACCTCGCGGAAGCGAAGCAGTTGATCAACGACATCTCCACGCATCTGGTCGAACGACCGGCCTATGCGCTCAAGCCGGCGGTCACCTGGGGCGGGCGCGGTGCCGTCGATCCGGCCTACTACGACTCCATCTATTACCCCCTGTGGTTCAACCTCACCGGCGATTCGACGTGGACGAGGCTGGACGAGCACTACCGTGCCCTGGTTGCCTATTTCATCGACAGGTATGGAACGGGATTGCTGCCGGAATGGTGCCAGGCCGATGGCACGGCCTCGCTCGCGGGCGGCAACGGTCTGGGCGCGGACTCGTACTTCTACGGCTGGGACGCGCATCAAGTCTCCACGAAATGGGCGATTCACTACGCCTGGTACGGGAGAGCCAGGACTTCCGTCTTCGCCGATGCGGCGGACACGTTCGCGGCCTGGGTGAAGCGAAAGGCGAACGGGGATCTCACGAGACTCGTCAACGCATACACCCTGGACGGCACGCCGCGCGGGACCTACTCTCATCTGCCCGGCATGGTGGGACAAATGGGGCTCTCCGGCACCGTCTCGGCGCAGAACCAGGATCTGGTGGACGACGCCTATCAATACCTGCTGTCGCTGGATGCGACGCAGAACTACAGCTGGGGAAGCGCCTCCGCGAAGGGGAGGGACCTGCTGGTCTACTCCGGGAACTTCGTCAATTTCACCGGCCTCGATTATTGACGGGATTGCCGCGCCCGAACCGACCAACGGGTTCCGCACCCGCAGGCTGATCTCCCGTCCGATGTGCGGAGAGGATGGAATCCGGCGGACCGCCATGACCCCGTCGGATCCCCCGTCGGATTCGGTGCGTGCATCCACAATGGCGGGTTTGGATTGCTCGGTGGTCCCATAAGGGTAAGGCAACACCGCCCGGTGCGGTCATCGTCCCTGCAACCGCCCCCAGTTTTTCGTGCGCATCCTGATCACCCCATGAAATCCATCCTGCGGCCAGCGCTTCGCGGCCTTCGTCCAGGCTTGGTGGGTGTGTTACTGTCGACCACCTTGGCCTCCACCCGGGCGCAAGCCCCGGCCCCGGTCTACGTCTTCTCGCATCTTGCCGGTTCGATCGGCGGTCCTGGTAGCACGGACGGAATTGGCCCGGCGGCTCGGTTCAATTCCCCCGCAAGCGCCGCCGTGGACGGCGCAGGCAATGTGTACGTGGCCGATACGAAAAACCATACGATCCGCAGGATCACCGCCGGGGGCGTGGTGACCACCATGGCGGGAACCGCAGGGATTGCGGGCAGTGCAGATGGCATCGGCTCGGCGGCTCGCTTCAAAATTCCACATGGTGTAGCGGTGGACAGCACAGGCACGGTTTACGTCACCGATACCGGCAACTTCACCGTCCGCAAGATCACGCCAGGGGGCGTTGTCACCACACTGGCCGGAACCGCCGGACATCGGGGCTTGATTGACGGAACCGGCTCCGCGGCGGAATTCGACGACGCCCAAGGCATCGCGGTGGACAATGCCGGCAATGTCTACGTGGCGGAGGTGGCGTACAATACGATCCGCAGGATCACGCCAGGGGGCGTGGTGACTACGCTTGCCGCAGGGGCGGGCTTTGGCTCCGGCAGCGAGGATGGAACCGGCCCGGCAGCTCAATTCGATCATCCGATCGGCCTCGCGGTCGACGGCGCTGGGACGGTTTACGTGGCCGATTCCTGGAACCAAACGATCCGCAAAATCTCCGCCGGGGGCGTGGTGACGACCCTGGCCGGATTGGCGATCCCTCAGCCCGACATTGAACCCGGTTTGGGCAGCGCCGGCCTTGGCGGCAGCGCGGACGGAACCGGCCCAGCGGCTCGATTTAATGGTCCGACCGGTATGGCCGCGGACAACGCCGGCAACGTTTATGTGACTGATCTATGGAATAACACGATCCGCAAAATCACCCCGGGGGGCGCGGTGACAACGCTGGGCGGAACGGCGGACTTTCCCCCGGGCAGTGCGGATGGCACCGGCCCAGCGGCTCGATTCTCTCATCCGAACGGTATCGCGGTGGACGCCACCGGCAGTGTGTACGTCGCCGATACGGATAACCATACCATCCGCAAAATCACCCCGGACGGCGTGGTCAGCACGCTGGCCGGAATGGCGAACCTTTCTGGCCGCGCGGATGGCATCGGCCAAGCGGCTCGATTCAACGCGCCCCGGAGCGTGGCGGTGGACAGCGCCGGGAACGTCTACGTTGCTGATACAATCAACTGTGCGATCCGCAAGATCACGCCTGCCGGGGTGGCGACCACCTTGGCCGGGGCGGCGGACGGCAGCGCGGATGGCACCGGCCTGGCGGCGCAATTCTTTTTCCCCCAGGGCGCGGCCGTCGACAGCACCGGGACTGTCTATGTGGCGGATACGGGAAACAATACGATCCGCAAGATCACCCCGGGGGGCGTAGTGACCACCCTGGCGGGAACTCCGGGAGTGGGGACCTACCCCGTGGATGGCACCGGCCCGGCGGCGCGATTCGATCAGCCGTTCGCCCTCGCTGTGGACGGTGCCGGTACGGTTTACGTGGCCGACACCCGGAACAACATGATCCGCAAGATCACGCCGGCGGGTGTGGTGACCACACTGGCCGGGACGGCTGCCAACAGCACGTATGGAGGCAGCGCGGATGGCACCGGTCCGGCCGCTCAATTCGAAGCCCCCTGTGGCATAGCGGTTGACAGCGCCGGCATGGTTTACGTGGCCGATGCATTGAATAGCACAATCCGCAAAATCACTCCGGAAGGCGTGGTGACCACGCTGGCTGGGACGGCGGGCGCTCGGGGCAGTGCGGACGGTACCGGTGCTGCGGCTCGTTTCAATACTCCCCGCGGTGTCGCAGTGGACGGTACCGGCAACGTTTATGTGTCTGATCAGGGCGACTTTTATGATGCGAGTCAGACGATCCGCAAAATCACTCCGGAGGGTGTGGTGACTACTCTGGGTGGAATTGCGGGTGTCGCCGGCAGCGAGGATGGAATCGGTCCAGCGGCTCGATTCAATAGCCCCGACGGAGTGGCGGTGGATGGCGCGGGCACTCTTTACGTGGCCGATTCCGACAACAACGCGGTCCGAAAAGGCGTACTCGCAGTAGCGCCGGTGATTACCACGCAACCGCAAAGCCAAACCGTGGCAGCCGGAGCCAGCGTGCAGTTTTCAGTGGTCGCGGGCGGCGTCCCCGCCCCGACCTTCCAATGGTATTTCAATGGCGGCGCGTTCGACGGAGCCAACACGGCCACGCTCAGTTTCACCGGCATCCGCAGCACCGATGCCGGCAATTACACCGTCGTTGTCACCAATTCGCTCGGCAGTGTTTCAAGCACCCAGGCAACGCTGACGATTGCAGCCGCCCCGGTCACGCCTCCGGCGGCATCGGCGTCCGGTGGCGGTGGTTTGATCGACGCGTGGTTTGTCCTGGCGATGCTCGCCGCAGGTGTCTCTCGCTGGCAGTCGGGGTGGAACCGTGGGACCGGCCCCCATACCGTCCATTGAGGTCAGGGCCGTAAACTTTCCACACGCTGCGCGGCAAGAGATCGCCTGGGGGACAACCGACGGGGTCAGGTGTGAATTCTCGACAATGGGAGTCGTACAGCGGTTGCGAGTTGTGAGCGGCGACATTGTCGTCACAGGCCCTGTCGAGGATTCACACCTGACCCCGTTGGATCGGCACCCAACGTTTTGACTTAGCTGGAACCCCCCGGAATCCCCATGGCCCAACCTGGCCCACAGCTCGCGCCCGGCGGCCGGCACATTGGCGGCTCCTCCAGATTCCTCCTCGTCGAGCCTTGTCGAGAATTCACACATGACCCCGTTGGATCGGCCCCCTCTGTCGGATCGGCTCAACGGGCCAATCCCGCCGGACCGACCCCAAGCCCCAAAGCCTGACCCTGTCGGATCAGCTAGCCTCGTGGAGGGCGGCGGCCGAAACCTATCGGACGAAGCTGGCGAGCTTAGGCGCGAGGCGGTCGGGCACGGTCAGCATCATGATGGTGTGGATCGCGCTGGTGGGGATCTTCATCTTCTGGCCGGTGTAGAGGGTGAAATCCACCACCTGGGCCTTGATCTTGCCGCTGTGCTTGTCCCCGACGTAGGTCCAGATCTCGTCCTTCGCATACTGGACCGGGTTCTGGTAGTGAATCTGAGCGATCTTGCTCTTGGGGATCGTCAGGTCGCCGAAGGTGGTGGTGATCGTGAACTCCTTGTCGTTCACTGTGCCGGTGAGCGAATCGCCTTGCCGGCCGATGATGATGTCGTTTGCGGAATTCATGGTGGGGTGGATTGCGGCTGCTTCGCGCCGCGGAATTTCGGGGTTGAGCAGAGTCGCCAGGGGTCGGGGGTGACCGATTGCGAAAAGTGCGGAGAGGGGTGAACGGTCGGCCGGCGGAGCTTAGTCACAGAGATCACAGAGAGTTCAAACCGAGCTCACAGAGGTGATCGGACTCAGTGACCTCGGATCGGGCCTCTGTGCCCTCAGTGGCGAGATCGGACTGCGGGCAGAGTCGCACGGGGTCAGTTTCAAATGATCGTGATCAGTGCGGAGGCCGGCCGAAGACTCGACGAGGCACCGGCTGACGGCCGGGGCCGGGATTGGACCACGTTGTTTCCTGGTCAGCCGGGCGACGGCGCCAGGCGATAGGTTCTGGTCAGGTCGTTTTCGGTGGTGACATTCTCGACCACCGGAGTGTATCCGTCCCGGAAAACGCGGATCTGATTCACCCCAATCCCGACCAAGGCTCCGTCCTCGCTCATCGCTGACCATTGGCCGCCAAACAGCGGTCGCCATTGGCGGGTGCATCCGTCGGGCTGGGCGACCACCTTGAGCACCACCAATCGGCTTTCATTTTCGAATTCGTCCCAGGCGGCGCGGATCCGGTCGACCGATTGCTCGTCCGTCAGGCTGCCCTGGGTGCGTCGGGCCTCGATGTCCTGCACCGCCCGCGTGAATGCGGCCGCCGCGTGCACCGTTGCATTCCGATCGCTCGACCCTGTCACCGCCGCCATCAGCGTTGGGACCAGTCGCATCAGCTGCGCGGGCGACAACGCCTCGTGGCTGTCGGATTGACTGGCGCCCTCCGGCTGACCCAGCGACGGCGCTCCCAAAAGCGCCATCGGGAAAAGCTCGCCCAAGGCTTTCATGATCGCCCCGGAACGACCGGCAGGTCGCGGGCCATCACAGAAGCCGGCGACATCAAACGGCGAGGCGGTCGTTGCCATAGCTATAACTGCAGCACATTTGCCTTAAAAAAGGAAGCGCCGGGGGCACTCAATTTTTGCGGTGTTGGCCTAACCAAATTTGTGCATAAGCTAAACAGTTCCAGGCCAAGAGTTAGCTCAATTAAAAGTAACATACAGACTGCCGCCGGCCGGGCCGTTAAAGACCGACTAAGCTTGCAAGACACTGGCGCTACGCTGCCAAAGCCGCAACGGAATCTGGAGACGGCGGCCGGGCCGCAGCGCAGCCGCAGCCAAAGGTGGCATGGGTCTCCCGACCCATGTTTCAGGAGTCGATCGTCGACAGGATCCACGGATCGGGAGACCCGTGCCACTGAGCAGCCCTGGAATCGCTGGCCGCAAAGCGGCGCGCCACGCGCAAAGATCCGGCCGTCTCTTTGTGGCCAAATCCTCGTTGTCCTTGACCATTTCGTTGGAGGGCGAGGCGCCGTCCGAGCCGATTTCGAAATCGCCCGCACGGCTCGCCGGGAGGCTCGCCCTCCACCTTTGATTGCGGCTCCGATTGCGGCTCCGCCACGCCGCGCACATCTGTGGCCAACAAAGGAAGATCACAGAGTCCACGGGTCAGGAGACCCGTGCCACGCCGCAGCCCCGGAATCGCTGGCCGCAAGATGCCGCAAAAACCCGGCCCGCCTCCGTGTCTCCGTGCCTCTGTGGTAAGAAAAAGCAACTCTCTGCAGGCGCCCCCGCCTCAGGAGGTTCAGGGCACGGCAGGACGCGCCACCGCAGCACGCGCGGTGACGGTTGACTCCGCGGGCGCCAGGCCGTCGGCCTGCGCGCGGAGACGGATCGGGCCGGCCTCCCGGTCCGACTGAACGATCACCTGCGCCAGACCGTTGAAGAGGCTGCGCTGGGCCGCCGCCGCCGGCGTTGTCACCCGGAGCGCGCCCAGCCGCGTGAGATTCTCCGGGATGTGGCTCCGGCCGTCCGCAAACGGAATGACGATCAGCTGCACTCGGTTCATGCCCGCCACCAGCTGCGCCGGATCGAGCTTCAGGCCGGGGCCTGTGCCGGAGGTGTCGAGGTCGCGGGCGAGCAGGCGCCCGTTCAGCCAGACCGTCGTCCTCGATCCGAACGAGGGCAGATACAGGTCGAGGCCGGCGCCGTCGGGCACCGCTGCCAGCGCGAACGTTCCGGAGAGATCATAGACCTGCCCCAGCCGGGGCAGCGGCGCGCGCCAGTAGCCCAACACCGGGAACGGCGCGAGGGCCTCGGGCGCGGACGGCGTCGCCGTGCCGGCATCGGCAATGCGCCCGCGCCAGTCTTCCACCGAAACGAGGGCCACTGACTCATGAAATTGGTCCGGTTCGTGGCAGCCGGGATCGCCGTTGCCGACGCCGATGATCCGTCCGCCGCCGATTTCGAAGGTCACGTGGTTGCCGGCGGTGGGCACGAGCCGTCCCGCGGCGTCGAGCGCGGAAACCGTGAACACGGCCACGTCGGCTCCGTCGGCGGCGATTGCCGAGCGATCGGGCGTGAGGCTGAGCTGCGCCGGCGCGCCGGTGGTGTCGACGCGCGTCGTCGCGACGACCCGGCCGCCGCGATAGCTGCGCGCCTCGAGCGTCCCGGGCCGGTAGGCGACGGTCCATTCGAGGTGGCCGTTTGTCGGCATCGGCTGCCTGCCGAGCGACGCCCCGTTCAGCAGCAGCTCGACCGCCTCCTGGTTGCTGAAGCACACGACCTTGATCTCCTGACCCTCCCGCCCCGCCCAGTTCCAGTGCGGATACAGGTGAAGCACCGGGCGGTCCGTCCACCACGACTCGACATAGTAGCTGCTGTCCTTTCGGAAGCCGCAGGTGTCGAGCAGGCCCATCTGCGAGTTGACCGCGGGCCAGCCGAACGGCGTCGGCTCGCCGCGGTAGTCGAATCCGGTCCAGAAAAACAGTCCGGCGAGGAAAGGCCGCGCCGCGTAATACTTCCAGCCGAGCTCGCAATTGCCGCCGGAATCCCCGCGCGCCTGCGGCGAGAGGTGGACGTTGGTCCGGTCATCGAAATAGACGCCCCGGGTCTGCTGGGTCGTCGTCTCCTCGGTCCCGACACCCGGCTGCCGGGGGAACCGGGCATGCTGGTCGTCCGGGTTCGACTGGCTGATGTAGTTGTAGCCGACGACGTCGATCGTCGTGGAAA
>Ga0265338_10002274_pt1 | contig 29257 bp, 19 predicted proteins | sample 42126metaG_FD_193579 | JGI IMG/M metagenome (GOLD analysis project Ga0265338, IMG submission 193579) | Rhizosphere microbial communities from Carex aquatilis grown in University of Washington, Seatle, WA, United States - 4-21-26 metaG | ecosystem: Host-associated > Plants > Roots > Rhizosphere...
TGAAGAGAAATACGATTCTATTTGCTGTGAACGGAGATTTCATTTTCTTCGGTTCGCTGAATGTCTTCTTTGGTGAGACTCACGAACACTTTCGATTCATCATAACTGATTTGCTTGACCTTGCTGGCTGGGATCAGAATTTCCTTACCAGAATACCAGTGGCCTGTTTCAACGATGAGTTCGCGAATCGCCCAACTTTTTTCGTCGACCATAAAATCTGTGACGTGACCGATTTCTCCGTCGCTCGTTTGGATGTGATACCCGTTAAGAGCCTGAGTGCTTCGGAGATGCTTGTCTTCTAGGTGCTTGTGTTTTTGGTGAGGCTTTATCCGATCCACCAAAAGGGGCAAGGCAACCGGAATCGGACCCATGCCAGACATCCCGCCGCCATCCCAGTACGGCGGCCAGCCGTAATAACCGTAATACTCGATCTCGAATTGACGGGAAACCGGCTTATGCGATTCGATCGATGGACTGTCTTCAATCTGCTTTTTGCGGAGCTTTATATGCAGCATCTTCTCGGACTGATCCAATTTCCCAAAAGCATGGGGGGTGAGGAGAACGAGCCGTCCCGTTAACCATGATCCTGTGTCCACGACCAGGTAACGGATAGCCCAGCTCTCGTCGTCAAAGTAGAAATCCTTCACATGTCCTATCTCTCCATCCACCGCGGCGAGTTTATCGCCGTATAATTGTTTGATGTTTTGTAACATAACTTTGTTTTCCTTTTTAATTTTTTGGCCAGCGCTGGATTCCGTGCTAATCACCTTGTTGAACTCTCTAATTCAGCTGTTTTAACAGTAAGCATTCTTTTCGTGCAAAGGCACTACGATCATCACTTGCCGCATTACTACAAGGATACCGACGGATGACTGGAGAAGTAATAGCCCGAAAGGATGAAAGAGTAGTTAATCCCTTTTCATGGTAAATCGCGTTTCCTAACAATACACAACGGATCGATCGCGGCGGCGCGTACGACACGGCATCGCTGGAAGTCACGGTTGTGGTAAAACGAAAAGTGCTCGCAAACTCCTGACAGAATTAGACGGTTTGCGGGCACTTCCGATATTTTCGGGGCTTTACGCCTTCATTATAGAGAAGCGGAAAATTTTTGGGAATAAACCGAAACGAAATTTAGCGCCGGCCCTTTTTAAATTTATGGATCGTTCCTTTCTTCTTCACCGCGCAGGCGTTTGTTTTATTGTCGCGCCTTCCTGCAGGATCTTTATGGAACGCTTCGGGGGACGAAACTGAATATTCACATCCTTCTTTTCTCCGGGTGTCAGGTCGATCATGACCGAATCCGGGTCGACGATCTCATACTCAGGTATGTCGCCGCCGGTGACTTTAAGCATCCATGATCCGGGACGTAAATCCGCAAAAAGAAACTTCCCCTGATTGTCACTCACTCTGCGATGAACTTCGGTACTGTTCGATAGTTCCAGAAATACGCCCGGCTTTTCTCCAACTTCAACAAGAACTGTCGATGTGTCTAAGATATCCGGGTTCTTTGCCGCGAACAGAGTAATGCTGCCAGCCACGCTTACGCTTCTTGTCACGGACAGGGTGATCTTCGTTTCTTCACCGCCGCGAATTGATAGTTCCAGCGGCATTAGCTGCGAAGTAATATTCTGAAATCCTAACGTCGTCCTGTCGACGATGAGATACGCAGCACCCGGCTTGATCGATGCGAAAAAGAATGCGCCCCCCTTGTCGGATAACGCGGTTTCCTCGCCGATGTTCAGCAGGATATTCGCGATACCTTTTCCGTTTTCACCTATAAGAAACCCTCGAAGTTGGCCGACTGCCGTGATACGCCTGAACGGAATGGCGATCGGAATGATGTACTCAAGAACATACGCGAATGTTCTTGACGGGGAATTGACCGTGAGCCTTCCGCGAAGTTTTACCCTGTGGTTGAACGGCAAGACATGCTCGACCGACGCTTCGAACATGCTGTTCGTCTGTACGGGAGAAGCCGCGAGACGGCTTTCGAACAAATACAACTGCATCTGCGTGGATTGACCGAAAAGAATCCATGCATTGAGATTCGCGGAAAATCGATCCTGGTTGTGTCCAACAACTGTATCTCTCGTCTCCTCATAATCGAGTGATGCACTGTAATTTTGTTCTGCGGCGGGCCTGAAACTCGAATACAAAGATAAGCGCTTAAATGGGACATCTCTTGAGTCTAGTTCATCAGTTATTGTTCCTATATCCATATTGGCATAGACGCTGGCGGTGGAAAAATTATCCCCAACTCTCGCCTGGATCGCATTTTCCCTGTTCCGATACCTGATACTGTCGAACCGGTCTTCGGTTCCGACATTTCTGTAAAATACCGAGAAGTAGTCGGCATATCCCGCGCCGACTTGGTAGTACGCTTCATGCGGCGCGACCACCTGAAGCGAATCATGCGAGAGATTTCTATTTTCCAGCCGCATGTAGGATTGAATCCGGAATTCCCGCGTCGCTTGAGCATTGACGCTCGCGGAGAAAAAGTTCATATCCTGATAATATCCTCCGAAATTTTTTCCGGCCTGAACATACTGCAGATCATACGTGATCGTCTTTTGAATCCCGTCAATCCGCGCAGCCAGAGCACCGTCCGTTTTGACGTCATTTCCGCCCGCTCCAAGTTCAAGATCAAGATTGTTTCCGGAAAGAGGGGTGAAGAGTCCCCGGATGGTTCCGACATCGCTCGATGATTGACCTCTTTTGCCCAAATAATTAAAACCGATGGAAGCGTCCGGCTTGATCTGATAATCGAGGAACCCGCCTGCTTCTTTTTGACTGGGGGTGATCCATCGGGACTCATTATAGAATCCTCCCGCGGAGAAATTGCCCATCGCTGTGTTTGCTCCAATACCCGTTGCAAAGCGTCCGACTTCGGTCAACGGCGAGAGCCAGTAATTCTGGTCTCCGGCGAAGAACCTTAGACTGTCTGTCGTGTATGAAACCCGGTATTCATCCCGCAGCCCGAGCGAGGAGACCGATTGCGTTTCCGGAGCGCGAAAGAGAAAATCAAGTTGATCCGTACCGCGTTCATTCAGGCTTCCCGATCCTGAGAGTTCTCCCTGTGTAAAATATTTCCCGTCCTGGCCGACTTCCCGCACCCGAAGAGAAACGGGGAACATGAGATAGCCCTCTTTCACTTTTGAGGCGCGTCCAACGATATCCACCACACTGGAGATCCTCTCGCTCACTGTGGTATCCAGCGTCGACGTTGCTTCCAATTCGAGGGTATGGTTGAAGATTGCCGGCCGTGCATCCGGTGTAACTGAAACCTGAATATTCCGCAGCTCTTTCAGTCCGAGCTGAACGGCGGCGGAATCCATGCGGACCGGATAATTATCGGAGCTCCGGCAGCGCAGCCGGACCACGGTCGGCGTGTTTCCACGGTTCGTCAGCACGAACTCCGTTTCGAACGCACTTCCGGCGACGGCAAATCGCGGGGCCTGAAGCAGGCTGAGTTCAAGGCGAACAACGCGGGGAACGATAACAACGATAGGGGCGGAAGCCTCATGGATAGCCTTAGCCCGATCGCGGACAGTGTAGCGGAGCGAATATTCTTTTGGGGGCGCGTCGGAGGGAACGGAAAATGAAACCAGGCGAAGTACTACTTCGCCCGGTTCAATTCCAAAGGGAACTCCCCGGATAACTTCCTTCCATCCGGAAGGGAGCTCAATCGCAGCGTCATACATCTGCCGCCGGGAGGTTTTATTAACAACTCTAATCGCCGTGGTGATAACCGAACCTGGTTTCGCATCAATCGGCGTCCGGACAGTCCAGGAAACCAGAATAAATTCTGGCTGCCGTGCGAATCCACTGGAACAGACAAGCAGCCAGAAAAAAAAAACGACGAAACCAAGCCGGATAGTCTATCGGCCTTTTTTCCAAAATTCTCATTTAAAGTTCAGCGTGTATTGCTCGCCGAATACATTATCGCCGCCGGCATCCACCGCGACCATGGCCTTGTAGTTCCCTTTGGCAACCTTACTGACGTCGATAAGCTGGCGGACGGAGGTTCCCGGATAAATCCGGGACTTTGAGCCGGGAAATTGTCCAAGCGATACTCCCCGTTCGTTAAATAGTTCGACATAGACGTCCGGCAGCATTGCGATCTCTCCCGTGTTCTCAATGTCAATTTCCAGGTCGCGCTTTCCATCCTTCTTTGAAACGAGGTTGGTGCCGAGGAATTTTATTTTCTTCACGCCCGTCTTCTCGATCGACGTTGAGATTTGGATTCCGTAGCGAATGGTCTGCATAATACCCATCTGCGCTTTTTGGTCTTTCCGAGGCGAAGAGGATTCGGCCGATCCTTTTTGAATCCCTTCCACCATCATCATGCTCCAGTATGTGCCCGTGAGCTTGACACCGGCGGAATCTCTTGGGACGGTAACGATATAATTCACCGATGCCGAACCTTCCGGCGGTAATGTGACATAGGATGGACTGAAAGCAATCCATTTGGCGTTGGAGCGCGGAAGGGATCCGGCTTCGCCATATGTGTTCGTCCCGTTGAATTGGAACGAATAATCAGTCTGATACACCTTTGCCTCCTGCTGTTCTTTCGAGTCGTTGTGGATAACGATTGCGCCGGTATATGTTTCACCCGAACGGACCGCCTTCTCCTGGCTCAGTTCGCTCATGATGGATATCTGTGCATGAAGGCACAATGTAAAAACAGGAATGAGAACCATTCCGCGCGCTATTTACAAAAGCATTTTCATAACAACCTCCTATTGTGATTGGAAAGTATATGTGACAGTATGAACGTCATTGCTAAGTTCTGCACTGTTGCCCTGATCGAACGTGGCCGATGCGGTGTATTGCAGGATGCACGTCGCATAGAGGCTGCCGGTTCTCGGAATATCTCTTATAAAATCCATTGCCGGATTTCCATTGATCAAAGAAACGGCGGTTTGCGCAACGCCGGCGGTTGCGCTGGTCGCGACTACTTGAAGATTAAAGCTTTGCCCGATGCATACGGTACTGACCGTAATTTTTGAAAGAACAATCGGCCTCCAGTACGTGAGCGATGCAGTTGTGCTGCCGACATTGATCAGTTGACCGCCTGCCGTGCCGGACGAGAGCGTCATATTTACATTGCCGCCGTTCAAATTTATCAAAAACTGAGCGGGAGCTTCCGTGTAAACTACGAAGATCAGCACCAGACTGCAGGTACCATGAATCGCATAACGATGAATCGGGTTCGGCATGGAATTATTGAGTTTGTATGGTGTACGTGATTGAATGAGTATCTTTTCCTATACCCTGCGATGCCAGGGCCACCCCGGTATACTGGAGACTTGAACTTCCGGAGCTTCTGCCGATATTAATGATGAGATCACTCGCAACTGTCGACAGCGTTACTTGCGCGGCGGCGGTACCGACTGTCGGGTTGAGGGCGATAACCTGCATCGTAAAAATCGGCGCTGCGAGGTTTGTTTTCACGGTAATCTTTTTCAGGCTGCTGTTCGTTCCCCATGATATTGTGGTCGATTGATCGGTCGCAGTCATCTGGTTCTGTCCGGCGATCAAGCCCGCACCGGTGATGTTCAAAGCGACGGTGCCGACATTGATCTGAAGAAGCGTGATCGTTTGAACAACCACGGTAACAGTGTGATGAGCAGTAACCTGACTAAGAAGAATACTAGGCAACAGGAGAAGGATCAAGCTACCTCCCAAATTGAATACCTTCTTCCCGCTTGCGTTTCTTTCAACCGAGGTGACCCGCCGCCCAACCGCATTAACCAATATTGCCGGAAATCCCCTTTGCCTCGTTGCTGCGTTGGAATTTCTCGTATTCATAACCGATTCAATAGTCAACTATACAGAAAAAGAGTGAGACATTTGAAAACTGCGATTGGCTCCTTAAATCCTGTTAGGTTGTGATCGTCAATGTCACGGTTTTTGTTCCTGAGATTAACACACCGGCGGTTGCAGTTGCGGAGAATGTGTACGTAATAGCTTTGGCGTTGTCGGAACCCTTGGCGATGGCAGTGACGACACTCACCGCCGTTGTTGCATTCGAAATGTCCACGACTCCGGAACTTGTTCCCTTTGTGCTGGCAAGGTTGATCTGCAATGTATAGCCTGCGGCCAATGCTACGTCGATCCCCGCGGTGATTTTCATTGGTAGCGCGTTGTTATGGGTCTCGCTGTATGTTGTCGTCGCATCCGTTACCGATGTAAGGCCTTCAGTTCCGGCAACGCCCGTACCAATGATCAATGGCGCCGGGTTTCCGGAAACAGATATCTTCTGAATGCTGCTCACCGCAAGGGTAACAGTCTGTGTCGCGGTTACCTGTGCGAACACCGTTTGAAATGAGAACGCACAGAACGCGGCGAGGGCGAACAAAGGAGTTATTTTTTTCATTGTTGATCCTTAGGTTGAATGATTGAATGATTTGATGCAACTGTGATTCAATATTTCGGCAATTACTGTATTTGTTATTAGAAGCCATCTCAAAAATGGTTTCGATGTAGATTACAATTGTAAATGTTATGCTGATCCTGCCGCATTTTGGCGGGAGAAGCATCCACGACACTGAAGCCTCGTAGATTCACAATGCATGATTGTCATGGATTCTCCCGAAGGGATGGCTTCTAGTTGACATGTCCGACTTCCACAACTTCGTGCAATGCGCGCACACCGATACGTGCGCCACAAAATATTCTTCTCATCCGCCGGAGGCTGGATTAAGGCTTTTGTCCTTTTACCCAAGCATCATGCTGGGGATGATCTTTGTTGACAAAGTACTTCGGGTCCCTGCTGTCGCGTATCACCGGTTGAGTTTTCACGCCCTTGTACGAGCCGTACTTCGCCTGGTGGTTCACATTGTTCTGATATGGTTTGTCTTCATTGACCACTACTTTGTACGAATGGTACGGGTCATAATTGCCGTAACTTGCCGGCAATGATGCGCCGTGTCTCCAATTTTCGCCGTCCCGGTAAATATATTGATGTTCGGAAACGGAGTAGTAGCTGTCGATATCAGGAATATAATAGAAGTCCGCGCGGTCATAACCGGTCGGCCCCCAAATTGGCTGGTCGCTTATATTGACGTCGACGCCTCCGCTCATGGTCCCCGGGCCTGCGCAGTTGATGGAAGAGAACACGCTGCCGGTAAAAATCACGGCACAAAGCAACAAGAAACTGAACTTATATTTTTTCATACGTGGCGATCCTTTCCTTGTGGTTGATGAACATACCGTTTCGCAAATCTTTCAATTTCTGCAGAGTGCGGTGGCGACGATCGAAACGACGGAATAACGGCGGAGTATTTTCCGGCGGGCATTATTCACGTTCAATAGTACCACAAAGCTGCACAAAACTTAATAGAGCAAAGGGATGAAAAATGGGCTAGACCTTTAGTATGAGATGAAGGACTCAAGTGTTGAGGTTTTGCACAATGGTTCTAGAAGCTATCTCAAAAACACGTCACCTTATCTTTCGATGCGCTCGCTCAGCTCGCTTACTCGGGATGAACGGTTGTTTGTTCACCCTGAGCAAGTCCCCCCGAAGGGGGGCGCGTCGAAGGGTCAGCGCAAGATCATTTTTGAGATGGCTTGTACATATTTCTAACGGCCATTTCTGCTGTTCAGAAACCAGGTTTCCATCTCTCCCTTGCCCTTTACTTCGATAGATCCCCGCTTCTCAAACTTGAATGTTTCACCGAGCCGCTGCCGGGTAGAATCGGTCATTTGTATTCTTCCGGACACTCCATGAGATTCCATCCGGCTTGCAGTATTGACAACATCCCCCCAAAGATCATATAAAAATTTACGTTTCCCGATAACGCCGGCAACGACGGAGCCGGTGCTGATGCCGATGCGGACCCTCAGGCTGTAATTGCTCTCCTCATTGTAGCGTTCCACGGCTTCTATCATGTCTAACGCCATATTCGCCGCGCGGATCGCGTGATCCGCTGCAGGAGCGGGGAGCCCGGCGGCAGCCATGTAGCAGTCGCCGATGGTTTTGATCTTTTCAAGCCCGTGCTTGTCGGCAATCGTGTCAAAACGAGTGAAGATATCATTAAGAACATCGACCAGTGTTTCGGCGCTCACTCCCGAAGAAAACTTCGTGAACTCTACGATGTCTGCGAAAAGCACCGTCACCTCCGCGAAGCTGTCCGCAATAAGTTCCGTGAAGCTCTCGGCAGCGATTTCTGGACGCCCTTTCAACCGCTCTGCGATCGCATGGGGGAGAACGTTGAGCAGCAGCCGCTCCGATACCTTTTGTTCCATAACGACGCGGTTATAGAGGTCTTTCGTTTCCTGATGCAGCATGCGGACCTCGATCATGTTGTAAACGCGGATCAGCACCTCTGCGAGATCGAACGGTTTGCTGACAAAATCTTTCGCTCCCGCTTTCAGCGCCCGCAATTTGTGGTCCGGCTGGGCGGTGAGGACAAGAACAGGAAGATAACCCTCCGTCTCGACATCCTTCAGGCTCTCCATAACCTGGAACCCATCCATCACAGGCATCTGAAGATCAAGAAGAATAAGGTCGTAGCGGTTCTTGAAGTGGAGCTGCGAAACTTCGACCGGATTGGTTGTAGAACTGATGGAAACATAACCGGCATTGCGCAACATTTGCTCAAGCAAAAGAATATTTTCCTTCTTGTCGTCGACGATCAGGATGCTTGCTTTGAGAACGTCTGATGAACCGATCACAGTTTTTCTCCTGCGTTATTGAGTCTCAACGACTGCTTTATCAGCAAAGTCAAGCGCCACATTGAGCGCTTCCATGAAGTCATTGAGTTTGATCGGCTTTGTGAGATACCGGAAGAATCCGGCAACCAAGCCGTCCTCGATATCGCGGGGCATGGCATTCGCGCTCAGTGCGACAACGGGGATGTGCGCCGTTGCAGGATCTTCGCGCAGAATTTTCAATGCCTGGATGCCGCTAATTCCGGGCAAATTGATGTCCATCAGGATCACCGTCGGCTGAGCGGTGCGGGCGATCTCAATTCCGCTGTTCCCGCTTACGGCTGTGAGAAGACGAATGCCCGGATGTCGAGCGATAATTTGCTCGACAAGCTTCAGGTTCGCCGGGTTATCCTCTATATAAAGGAGCGTTTGCACCTGGTCTGTGCGAGACGTCAGCGACTGGGCCAATTCCTCCCCATCGCTCCCTTCAACAAGAAGATGCGGCTCAGCAACCGCGAGGAGCTCAAACCAGAAAACGCTGCCCACCCCCACCGTGCTTTCCACGCCGATTGCTCCTCCCATGAGTTCCACCAAACGTTTTGCAACAACGAGCCCGATCCCCGTCCCCTCTTCTCCTCCCCCTTCTTGCGCGAGACGGTTGAACGCCTGAAATAATTGCGACACCTCTTCCGGAGTGAGTCCGTCGCCGGTATCCCTGATGCTTACCCGAATATATCCAGCGGCGGTTTCAATGGAACGCACCTCGATCATTCCATCCGGCTTGTTGTACTTGATGGCGTTTGACAGAAGATTGATGAGAACCTGCTTCACACGAGTCCGATCTGCGAGGACAAAGCTTGGCCTGTCGAATTGGGGGAAGCTCATGCGGATGTTCCGCTGGACTGCCTGCGGATTGATCATTCCCCGGCATTCGAGCATCACTTCGGCAAGCGACACCGGTTCCTGCGAAAGCGGCACTTGCCTGGATTCTACCTTGGCGAGATCGAGGATTTCGTCGATCAGTTTAAGCAGATGCCATCCCGCCCGGAGAATTTGCCCAATGCTCTCTTTCTGGGCGGGCGTCGGAAGCGGCGATGCGGATTCCATCAACTGGGCAAAGCCAAGTATCGCGTTCAACGGGCTGCGCAGTTCGTGACTCATGCTGGAAAGAAATTCAGATTTCGCGAGATTTGCTTTTTCGGCAGCGGACTTTGAGCTTTCGAGCTCGACGTTCTTCTCCTGCAGCACCTGGTCCAGTCGCTTGCGTTCGGTGATGTCGCGTGCGGCTGCAAACACTCCCTGCAGTTTCCTGTCGCGGTCATAGAATGTCATCACATTAAGGGAGACCACGGTTTCTTTTCCGTCCCTGGCTCGCGCGGTCAGTTCGTAGTTCGTGACCTTCTTTTCTCGCAGGACGAGTTTGATGCCGGCTTCAGCTTTCTCGTGATCTGTGAAATAATTCTTGAACGGAGCGCCGATCAACTCATCTCGCGTGCAGTCGGTAAGTACCTCCATCTGCTTGTTCACGTCGGTAATGGTGCCGGAAGGATCGGTGGTCATGATAGCATCAATGTTCGACTCGATGAGCGAGCGCGTATAGAACTGCTGGTCGCGGAACCGCTGATCGAGCACTTTCTGTTCGGCCTCCGCTTGTTTGCGGGCAGTGTTGTCCGTGCCGATCAACAAAAAACCGATAATTGCGTTCTGAGCATCTCGCAGGGCGGTCACCGAAACGATGGCCGGAAAGCGGCTGCCGTCTTTGCGGATGTATGTCAATTCGTAGATGTCCTCGATCCCGCGCGAGGCCTTGAAGACCAGCGCCTCAAAACCCGGAGCGATTGGCGTCCCGAGTTCAACGCTCAACGCCTTCGCACGGGCGATCACTTCCTGCGGGTCGGAAATATCGGCGGGGGTGATCTTGTTCATCACGTCTGCCGCGGCGTACCCGAGCATCCGTTCTGCCCCCACGTTGAAGATCTGAATAACGCCCTTTGCATCCGTCGCAATGCTTGAAAAATTCGCGCTGTTGAAGATCGCGCTCTGCAATGCCCCGGCTTTGAGCAGCGCCTCTTCCGCCCTCTTGCGTGCGGTGTTGTCTGTGCCGATCAGTAAATAGCCGATGATCGCATTTTGGGCGTCCCGAAGAGCGGTAACGGAAACGACCGCCGGGAACCGGCTGCCGTCTTTGCGGATATACGTCAATTCATAAATATCTTCTATCCCGCGCGATGCCTTGAATACCAGAGCTTCGAAGCCGGGCGTAATCGGCGTGGAGAGTTCAACGCTTAACGCCTTCGCACGGGCGATCACTTCCTGCGGGTCGGAAATATCGGCGGGGGTGATCTTATTCATCACGTCAGCCGCCGCGTAGCCGAGCATCCGTTCTGCACCGACGTTGAAGATCTGAATAACACCGTTTGCATCCGTCGCGATGCTTGAAAAATTGGCGCTGTTGAAGATCGCGCTCTGCAGAGCTCCCGCTTTGAGCAGTGCTTCTTCAGCCTGCTTGCGGGCAGTGTTGTCTGTTCCGATCAATAGATAGCCGATGATTGCGTTCTGAGCATCACGCAAAGCTGTCACAGAAACGATCGCCGGAAATCGGCTTCCGTCCTTGCGGATGTACGTCAGTTCGTAAATGTCTTCGATGCCGCGCGATGCCTTGAACACCAACGCTTCAAAGCCTGGTGCTATCGGCGTCCCAAGCTCAACGCTGAGAGCCTTCGCGCGCGCGATTACTTCCTGCGAATCGGAAATGTCGGCCGGAGTAATCTTGTTCATCACGTCGGCGGCGGCATAGCCAAGCATGCGCTCTGCGCCGACATTGAAAATCTGAATAACGCCTTTTGCGTCGGTCGCAATACTGGAGAAGTTAGCGCTGTTGAAAATTGCACTTTGCAATGCCCCGGCTTTGAGCAGCGCCTCTTCCGCCTGCTTGCGGGCAGTGTTGTCTGTTCCGATCAACAGATAGCCGATGATTGCGTTCTGAGCATCACGCAAAGCTGTCACAGAAACGATCGCCGGAAATCGGCTTCCGTCCTTGCGGATGTACGTCAGTTCGTAAATGTCTTCGATGCCGCGCGATGCCTTGAACACCAACGCTTCAAAGCCTGGTGCTATCGGCGTCCCAAGCTCAACGCTGAGAGCCTTCGCGCGCGCGATTACTTCCTGCGAATCGGAAATGTCGGCCGGAGTAATCTTGTTCATCACGTCGGCGGCGGCATAGCCAAGCATGCGCTCTGCGCCGACATTGAAAATCTGAATAACGCCTTTTGCGTCGGTCGCAATACTGGAGAAGTTAGCGCTGTTGAAAATTGCGTTCTGCAATGCTCCGGTCTTAAGCAACGTTTCCTGACGACGATCTTCTGATGTACCGTTGGCCGCGGCCATTGCCGGCTTTTGAATGTCGGGGATTTGATTTTTGGGGATCATGTACGGCCTCTAGTGAGAACGGAGTAGAAAAGGGAATGGCACCGCCAAACTTCCAATCGGATTTTTCTTGCCTGAATCTACAAGCATCCTGCAGAAAAGTTCAATGGTATTGCTGCGGGCGGGGGGAGATTACATCGGTTTCGCGACAGAAACCAGCCCGATGGCCCGCGATAATAGTATTGACATACTCCTGCCCAAAGTGTGAATTTTTAGCGCGCTAATGTAGATAAAGTATACGCCAGATTGGTCGCCATTGTAATCATCCATAGGGATGAAAGAATAGTTAATCCTTTGCGGCAAAATACCGGAACATATCATTGCTTGGGCTATGATCGTAGCCGGCTGGTGCACGGCAGGTTCATTTCAGATTGGGGATACGATGGAAGATTAGGAGACTTTTTCAAGGGGGGACAATGTCGCATATTCTTCAAGGTCTAAAACGTTTCGGACCGCGTGAAGCACGTCCGCCTCAGTGTAAGGTTTTTGAATAAAACCTTTCGCCCCTTCTTTTGTGAATTCATCCTTTAATATCGGTTCGATAAATCCGCTCACCAGGATGAGTTTGAGGTTGGGATTTTCCGCCTTCATTTTCCTGAAGACATCGTAACCGCTGATCTTTGGCAAACCGCTGTCGGCCAGCACGAGCTGGATCATATCCCGATTACTGTGATACATATCGATCGCTTCCTTGCCATCGGCGGCTGTGAAGACGGTATACCCTGCTTCCGAAAGAAAAGTCTTTAGCAATTCCCTTAAGAGCTCTTCGTCCTCGACAACGAGAATGGTCTCTCCCCCTTTGGAAATCTCCTTGCGTATTTCAATTCCCACCCGCTCGATTTCCAGCGATTCCGGGACAGGAAAATAGAGATTAAACGCCGATCCCCCGGCGGGTTTACTGTCTACAGCGACATATCCTTTATGACTTTCCATAATTCCAAAGACCACAGAAAGACCGAGGCCCGTCCCTTTGCCTATCTCTTTGGTCGTGAAGAACGGCTCAAAGATACGGCTGCGGGTTTTCTCATCCATACCGACACCTGTGTCTCTTACACTAAGCTCGACATAATGTTCCGCAGACGCATTCGGAAACGAGTTTCGGATGGCGGCACTCTGCAGAAGATGCGTGGAAATGGTAAGCGTCCCCTCATTTGGCATTGCATCGCGCGCGTTCACACAGAGGTTGAGCAGCACTTGATGCATTTGCGTTGCGTCCGCCGATATTGCCGGCAGCGCCTGCTCCAGCTCAAGGTTGATCACAATTGTTTTTGCGATGGTTTCTCCCAAAAGCTGTGAGATCTCGTTCACGATATCGTTGAGTTTCACCAATGTCAACTGAATGTCGGCTTTTCTGGCGAATGTCAAGAGTTGCTTCACCATCGCTGCGCCCCGGACCGTCGATTTGATAATAGCCTGGGCGCTGTGCCTGATATTTTCCGGGTCTGATGGCTGCCGGGTCAGGAGCGTTCCGTACCCCATGATGATTCCGAGGATGTTGTTGAAATCATGCGCAATGCCGCTGGCAAGAGTTCCCAGGCTTTCAAGTTTTTGGGCCTGAACTAACTGCCGCTCAAGCGATTTTCTTTTTGATTCATCAAAAATGTACCCCTTGATTTGAACGAGGTCCCCCGATGCGTCAAAAACGCCGACTGCGTTTTCAACACAATAGACGGACGAACCGTCGCGGCGAAGATACTCCACTTCATGATACTCCAGCTTCTGTGCATCCTTCAGCAAACGCATGAACGCTTCCCGTTCTTCGGGTTTGGGGAAGAGATTGTTCGCGTTGAACGCCATCGCTTCTCCGACCGATGCGAAGCCGAAAATTCGGGCAAAGGCCGGGTTGCACGAGATGATTTTGCCGTCCGGCGTCGACATGAAATCGCCGGTAAGATCTTCCTCAAAAAAATCACGGTATCGTTCTTCGCTTTTCTTAAGAGCTTCTTCAGCAGTTTTGCGTTCGGTGATATCGATGAACATAGAGATCAAGACCGGCTCACGTTCGCCAGTCAGTTCGATCAATTCAAGGGAGGCGAGTACATCACGAACTTCGCCGGATTTGCGCCGCTGTTTAAGTTCGAAGCTGCGCACGGAACCCTCTGCGAGAAGCCTCTTCATGATGGATGGCCGCTCTTCGGGGTGAGCCCAGATGTTGAGGTCAAGGATTTTTTTCCCGATGATCTCTTCCCTGGAATAGCCTGAGAAGATGGAGAACTGTTCGTTGACGTCGATGATCCGTCCATCAAGGACGGTCTTGATGCTCATCGCAACCGGACCGGAGCGAAGTATAAGCAGCTGCCGCTCGGACACTTTCTTTTCCGCAACGATCTGATCGTAGAGCCCTTTGGTTTTAGAGTTCAAAAGGCGGACTTCGAGCATGTTGTGCACTCGGATCAATACTTCCGCGAGGTCGAACGGTTTGCTGATGAAATCTTTCGCGCCGGCGTTCAGCGCGCGGAGCTTTTGGTCGGGCTGAGCAGTGATCACGAGAACTGGAAGGTAGCCGTCCGTTTCGATGTCCTTCAGGCGTTCCATCACCTCGAATCCATCCATGACCGGCATCATGAGGTCGAGCAGAATTAAATCGTAGTGGTTCGCACGGTGAAGATCGCACACCTCGACGGGGTGCGTCGTCGACGTGATGGTAACGTAACCGGCGTTGCGCAGCATCTGTTCCAAGAGCATGACGTTGACTTGCATATCGTCAACGATCAAAATGTTCGCATTCAGTATTTCAGATGAATTGACCATAGAATTTTCCCCGGCCTATATTGTCTCGACCACTTTCTTTTCCGCGAATTCCAGCGCGGTATTTATCGCGTCCATAAATTCTTTGATCTTGATCGGTTTGGTGAGATAGTGGAAGAATCCCGCTTCCAGCCCTCTCTTGATATCGCGGGGCATGGCATTGGCACTGATGGCGAGAATTGGAATATGCGATGTTGCCGGGTCCTCGCGAAGTATTTTCAGCGCCTGGACGCCGCTGATACCCGGCAGGTTAATGTCCATAAGTATTACGGTCGGTTGAACTGTACGTGCGAGTTCGATTCCGCTGTTCCCATCCACCGCCGTGATCAGCCGGAGGTCCGGATGGCGCGCAATGATCTGCTCGACCAGTTCCAAATTCGCCGGATTATCCTCAACATAAAGCAATGTGCGCATCGGCGTGCCGGATGACAATTTCGGCCTGACGGATACTTCGGATTCGCCGCTGAGAATTTTAAGCTCCGGCGCAGCAGCCGTCGCCAATTCGAACCAGAACACGCTTCCTTTGCCGACGACGCTCTCGACACCGATCTTGCCGCCCATGAGTTCCACCAAGCGCTTGCTCATCACAAGTCCGATGCCCGTCCCTTCCTCAGCGCTGGTTTCCTGCCCCAGCCGGTTGAACGGCTCGAAGAGCTGCGTAAGTTTTTCCGGAGACAACCCTGCACCGCTGTCCGCGACGCTGATCCGCAGGCGGCCCGGAGCGCTCTCTCCGCACGTCACTTCCACCATTCCATCCTTGCGGTTGTATTTGACTGCGTTGGAGAGAATATTGATGAAAACCTGTTTCAACCTGGTTCGATCTGCCAGAACAAAGCAGGGGGCATGGAATTCGGGGAAACTAAGTTTGACACCGCGTTTTATTCCCTGCGGCCCGATGATCGCATGGCATTCAGACATGACCTGGGCCAGCGACACCGGCTCATGCGATAACGAGAGTTTTCCGGACTCGACCACCGCGAGGTCGAGAATTTCATTGATCAACTCGAGAAGGTACCATCCTGCGTGGAGGATCCGGTCAATGCTCTCTTTCTGCGAAAGCGTTGCCGGCGGGATCTCGGAGTCCATCAACTGTGCAAAGCCGAGGATCGCGTTCAGCGGGCTGCGAAGTTCGTGGCTCATGCTGGAGAGGAATTCGGATTTCGCGAGGTTCGCTTTTTCTGCTATGGATTTCGAGCTCTCCAATTCTACGTTCTTTTCCCGGAGGACTTGATCCAGCCGATTTCGTTCTGTTTCGACTTGCTTGCGCGAGGTGGCATCGCGTAATATTCCCGTGAAAAATCGCTTTCCGCCCAGTTCCATTTCGCTTACCGCTATTTCCAGCGGGAAAAAACCGCCATCTTTGCGCCGACCCGTCACCTCGCGTCCGAGGCCGTCCGAGCGCGCTTCTTCCCTTGTGCTGTAATGCTCGAGGGAGTCATCGCGACCCTCCCGACCAAGTTCGGGTACCAGCAGCTTGAACTTTTGTCCGATGAGTTCTGCCGCGTTGTAACCAAATATTCGCTCGGCCGCCGGATTAACAGTCTCGATGATGCCGCTGCCTGCGTGGATGGTGATGATGCCGTCCACCACGGCATTGAGAATAGTCTGGATCAACGAGGCGCTGTCGCGGAGCGCGAGCTGCGCCGCATTTTCCTCGGTCACATCCCTGAACACAAGCACTGCTCCCACCACATCGCCGTTTCGATTGCGAATCGGGGCACATGTATCGGCAATAGGGCATTCGCTTCCATCGAGGGAAATGAGAACGGTATGGTTGACCAGGCCCTGTTTCGTACCGTGGACTAAGGCTTCTTTTACGGGAATAGGGGAAGGCAAACGCGTCTTCTCATTAATGATATGAAAAATTTCTTCTACCGGCCGGCCGGCGGCGAGGACCTGCGTCCAACCGGTGAGCTGTTCGGCGAGGGGATTCAAGAAGTTCACATTCCCCTCGGCATCGGTGGCAATGACTGCATCACCGATGGAGTTGAGCGTCACAGAAAATTTTTCTTCGCTCACTTGCAATGTGGCGTTGGCATTCTGCAGTTGTTTGTTCATCTCTTCTTGCAAGTCAAGCAGACGACGAGTCTCGCGATGGACCACGTTCTCGAGCCGCTGCCGTGTTTCCCGGTAGACGAGATAGGCAAACGACAGTGCAAACAGCAGCATGAGCAAACTGGCGACAACGATGATCGTATACAAAGAGCTCATATCCGACTGGAACTCCTTTTCATGCTGTGCCAATGCATTTTCTTCGATAGCTGTAAATCTGCTCATTTCAGCACGGACAGAATCCATTAGGCGTTTGCCATGCCCGGCACTTATTCCCGCAATGACGGAAACCATGTCGTGACGGCGCCGCAATTCTATAAGACGCGCCATTTCCGCCAGCTTGCCGTCGATCAATGGAGCCACGCTATCGAGATGGTTTTTTGCATCTTCGATTGTTGTGAGCGCTTTGAGTTGTTCCAGATGAGGAACAATGCCATCATGCACCGTCAGGTAGGGTGCCAGAAAAGCTTCGTCTCCTGTCAGCAAAAAGCCGCGTTGACCCGTCTCGGCATCCCGTAATTCAGAGAGTAGTTCGTCTGCGGTGTATATCACATTGGAGGTATGCCTCCGGGCTTGGGCCGCTTCCCCAATATGCCTGAACGCCGAGAACGATCCCGCCACGACCAGCACCACAAGCAGAGCCGCGCCCGCAAGAGCCGCAACAATTTTATGAGAAGTTTTCATTGATAGTATACTTTCTTTGAGAGCGGTAGAATGCCAATGCGCTGTCCAACCAACACTTTCAGCTTTGACCAAACTTTCGCAGCATTCCGCTTTGTTCTCCTGCCGTCACACACACGATACGTCTAACAAAGAACCGGCTTGCGTTCAGCCGCAAAGCGATTCCAGTCTCTCTTTCCCAGTTCGTCTATTACCGCGTCCAGAATTAGTTTTCCGTCTCAAACAGATCTTTTCCGCGAATCACTCGAACCAGGATAGCCACAATGGCGATAACGAGAAGAACATGTATCAAACCGCCCAGGGTGTACGCTGTGACAAGTCCGAGAAGCCACAGGACGACCAGGATGATTGCGATGGTAAATAGCATACGCTGCCTCTTTTCCAATTTGTGATGTGTTGTCATTTTTTTGGATTCACTAATAGTCTGCTCCCAATCGTTCGGTCATTCCACTCTGCTTGAGAAAGGAGCACCTGCGGAAAAGCATCACACGAGGTGCGCTCTCAGCATCCACGACATTTTTTCGTGTTGTTCCATGACACCGGTCATAAAATCGGCCGTGCCAAGGTCTCTGTGCTGTTCGGCAGCGATCTGGATGTCCTTCCGGAGCGAACGGATTACGGCTTCATGATCTTCGAGCAGCGTCTTTATGATATGGCTGGTGTCGGTGAAATCGTGATTGTGTTCACTCAACCGGGTGATGGCCGTAAAGTCTTTGAGCGACCCCAAAGCGAAATGACCGAGCGACCTCACTCGTTCAGCAACATTGTCGATAATGATATCCAGCTCGTCGTACTGGCTTTCAAAGAACTTATGCAGAGCGATGAAATTCTGCCCCTGAATGTTCCAGTGAGCGTTGCGTGTTTTCGTGTAGAGCAGGTACTCATCCGCCAACAGTGTGTTGAGAAGGAGTGCGACCGACTTTAATTCGCTGTCGGCAATTTCAATATTGACTTTCATGGTGTCCTCGAATAATAAGTGAATAAATGGAAATTATTTTTTGCCTCTGTGCTCCGCCTCGGCATGCTACTTCCGTAAGGCGGCCAGCTCTTTCATCAATTCCGTTTCGCGTTCGTTCAGATGTTCGGGCAGCACGATCTCAACTTTCACCAGCATGTCTCCGTACTCGTTCTTCTTTGCGTACACCGGCATGCCAAGCCCGCGAAGCCGGAGTTCTTTTCCGTTTTGAGTTCCCTTCGCGATATTGACCGTTACTTTGTTTTTCAACGTTTTGACCTGAGTCTTGCCTCCGAGAATGGCTGTGTAAAGATCGACGAGAAGGCTGCGGTGAAGATCATTGCCGTGCCGATGAAATTCTGAATGAGGAGCAATTTTGACGGCAAGATAGAGGTCGCCGTTCGGACCGCCGCCGGCTCCGACTCCGCCTTTGCCCGCAATTCTCAACATCTGGTTGTCCGCAACGCCCGGTTTGATCGTCACTTTGATGGTTTGACCATTAAGCTGGATGAGCCGCGTCGTTCCGTGATATGCTTCGTCCAGTGAAAGTGTCGTCCCTGTTTCAAGATCTTCCCCCTTGACAACCACACTTCGTCTTCCTCGTCCCTGACCGCTGCGCTGGCCGAACAGCGTTTCGAAAAGATCGTTGACGCTGTCATCGGTAAATTCTTCATTGGTTTCCTGCGCGCTTGGCCGTCGCGATTGTCCGCCTCGGCTGTTTGCGTACTTCGACCAGTCAAACCCTCCCGGCTGAGCTCCGGCTTCTTCGTAATGTTTCCAGTCGGCGCCAAACTGATCGTATTTCTTTCGTTTCACCGGATCGCTGAGAACTTCGTTGGCCTCGTTGATATCCTTGAACTTTTCTTCTGCAGATTTATCTCCCCTGGCCTTGTCCGGATGATATTTGTTCGCGAGCGACCGGTACGCCTTCTTTATCTCGGCAGGAACCGCAGCCTTGTTAACACCCAGAACTTTATAGTAATCCTTATAGGTCATAATCGTCGCGCTCTATACTTGTTCACAGAGGTATTGATGCAAAGTAATTGTCAGTCGCCATCTCCCGCGTTTCGCTGAGCGCATGGTCATTTCAAGAAAACCGGCGGAGTACACCGGCAACGGTTCCCGCTTCATTACGATAGTGATCGCTGGTACAGAATGGAATCGACCAAAGGGATGAAAGAGTAGTTAATCCTTTGCAGAACTTCCCGAATACGGCGATGCCGTGATTTCCATGCCGAATTCCGAGCTGATGTATGCTGGGCACTATCAGAAGCAAGGATCATGACACCACGCGTTCAACGACCCCGCAGCTTAGAACGGATATCCAATGGCAATATTCAACTCAAGGTTGTTTTTTCTCCACGACGGATCGCCGAAAGCGACTTTATTCGCGACCCACCGCTGATCAACAGGGAGAGACGGAATGCGCAGCGGAAACGCGAGGTCAGACCGGAGGACGAAGAAGGAGAGATCAACACGCAGGCCGAAGCCCGCCCCGACTGCCACCTGATCGAGAAATGTTTTTGTAGAAAACTGACTTCCGGGGCGGTTCGGGTCATCCTCCATAAGCCAGATATTTCCGGCATCGACAAAGAGCGCGCCTTTAAGAATGCTGACGATCGGAAACCGGTACTCGCTGCTCGCTTCAAGCTTGATGTCGCCGGCCTGGTCAATGAATGATTTCGCGGCAACACTATCGGGAATTTTGTACGATCCGGGCCCCAGACTCCCCATTGCAAACGCACGCACGCTGTTGCTTCCTCCGATGTAAAACTGCCGGACGTACGGAAGGGACACGGAGTTGCCGTACGGAAACCCCAGCCCGACGATCAGACGGGTGGCAAGTGACGATGATTGATCTGCAGAATTGAAGTACTTGCGCACGTCGATATCGAACTTATAATACTGCGAATAGGGCGTCCCGAAGATCTCATACGGCGTCCCAGGCGAGGCTTTGTGCTTGATGAACAGAGATTGAACAAGCCCCAGCAGGTTCCCTGAAATGTCGGCGCTTCCTTTGAAGTACAGATGGTTCGTACGGTCTTTCTCAAGCTGGTCGTTGTAGATGAAGAAATAATTCTGCCCTATCACAAATTGTTCTTCAAAGCTATTCTGCAAGAATGGATTGCCGCTCAACAGATCGTCGAATGCCTGGGTTCTGTTTGTCAGATGTGCAAAGGTAACGGCGAGCGGGTTGAAGTTTTCTTCCGTGTTGATGGATTCCTTCCAGTCATATCCGAACGAAGCGTCAACCGAGAAGAGCTGATAGTACAGCAGACGATGAAGCAGGCTTGCGCCAAGCTCGATCCGGGTCTTCGGAACGAAAAGGTTGGAGTCGCTTTCAACGACAAACGGTGTAGCGAATTTCGGCAGATCCAGCTCTCCGTGCGCACCAAACTCATACGATTTTCCTCCCGACAACCCGCCGCTGAATGGGACCTCGAGCCCGGCCTCAAAAGTGAGCGTGAAGAGTTCAGCCCCTCCAAAAAGATTCCTGTTCCGAAAACTGGATTCAAACACCGGGCCGACAAGGTTGTTGGATTGGGAGACGCCCTGCAGCTCGAGGCGGATGTTTTTCATCGGCAGCGGCGTCAGGTAAATATGGGGTTCCAAACAGGGGATGCCGGCCGAATCGGTGACGACAAATCGTATATTCACGAACTTGAACACTCCGAGATTCATGAGCCGGTTCAACGTGAGGTCGTGATTGTTCTTGCTGTAGACGGCCCCCCTTGTAAAGAAAACCGAACGAACGATGACAGCAGGGTCAAACATTTTATCGAGGTCGACATAATGGCATCCGCCGACAATGAGCGTATCTCCGGCAGGCAAGGCAACACTGTCGCGATTCAGTGAATAGCCGGAGTAGACATAAACGCTTCCTATTCTATAAACGCGGGATGCCTCGACCGGTATATCCTTTTTTACCAGAAGGGAGAGATCAACCGTTCTGTTCCCCGCAGTACTATCAGCCTGGAAGACAATGAAATCGGGAGAAAAATAAAAATATCCTTGCTCTTTGAGTGCAGAATCAATGCGCTCCCGTTCCTGTTTCATTTTCCCGAGATCGAATTGGTCCTTCGCTGAGAGCGTTGTCTTCCCCATCGTGGAACGAATTGCATCGAGCAGCGGCGTGCTGTCGCCTTTGACGGAAATACCGTTGATTCTGTACGGCGGATGGATCGCGATATCGTATTGAATGTCCGCAGTGCGTTCCTCTTCATGCACCGTGTAGCGAACATCCGCAAGGAAGTATCCCTTGCTTTCCAGCAGCGTGCGCATTCTTTCTGAAATCCGGCCGGGATCAACCGATTCCAGAAGCACCGGAGGTTCACCGAGGCTCTCTTTGAATATTCCGATGTTGTACAGCCACAACTTGAGGCGAAAGAGTCCGAGGAGTTTTCCATTCGGCTCCGGCTTGGCAAGCAGCTCCAGCTGATTTTTCAGATCGCTCTCATTCGGGATGCCTTTACTCTCTTCGATATGCACGTCAGCCCCGGTATACAGTTTTTCGCCATGAGCAAGATACGACGTGTTGCTGCAGCCGGAGGCGAACGCGGCGAGCATCGCGGCAACTGCGGCAATCACGGAAGTATGGCTATACGAGAAACCTGTCCGCATCATTTCTCTTCTTTATCAGGATCCGGTTTGAGCGTGAATCCAACAAGTTTGTCGAAATCGATCGTAAAGACTACACCAACCCCCGTTTTGGTGACATCGCCGTCAATAGCTCCCTCATACGTGTCTTGCCTGAAAACCTTGAGCTGCCATCGCCCGTCCTCGGTGAGTTTATACAACGCATTGAGATCACCGGCGATATTGTTGAGGGAATTCTCCTGAGCCCTCCGCCCTTCAAGGTCCACATTTCCCCCCACCTGCACGGTCATGCGTTCGTCGAACAGTTGTTTCGAGAGAGCCAGTTTCAATTGCGTTCGTCCCTCAGCGCTTCCGGTGGAGTAATCCTGGTATGAATCCAAACCCACATTCAGGTTTGTGCCGGCAATATATTGTTCCGACAAACGGTTCAACTGGGTAGAGAGTAGCTGGCTGGCGCTCGAACGGGCAAGATCGGTCAGTGCACTGTTGTCGCCCGCAGAAGCGAGAGGGTTTTCCGGGATAAATCTCCCCAGCACCAGGAGGGCAAAGACCTGCTGATTAAGTTCCGATTCCTGAGTGTTCAACTCATTCAGTTTCTGATAAACGCTTCCATTCAACGCACCCCGTTGGTCGGGAGCCATGTCGAGTTTAAAGTGAATATCCGGCTTCAGGAGCTTTCCCTTCATCATCAGGTAGACCTGGATCGGAAGCTCCTGCTTGTACTTATTCCGTTCTTCCTGGCTTATTCCCGCAAGTTGATCCTGAATGAGATCCAGCACTGCGGCGTTCACTGTGTAGACCGCGGTGATGTCGACGTCCGCTTCGTACGGCGATCCAAACCAGGTAAGGCTGCTTCCACTCGAGATCGTGAACTCTCGTTTGATAAAGTCGCCGAACGAAAGCTGGTACGACCCGTCAAGAATTTCGTACCTCCCTGTGAGCGTGAGTTTGCCGGCAGGGTCGACGGCGAAACTAAGTGTCGCCTCGCCCTGAATCACCAGCGAATCACCCGCAACGGGATCGATCAAGATCCGAAGTTTCGAATCTTTGTTTACCGTGATATTCGATGTGAAATCGATCGATGAGAATTTCGTTCCCGCGCTGTCCTCTTCCTTCTTCGGTTTTTTCCGGAACATAATAGAGTTTGGAGGAGTGTTCACATCGACAAATTTTACAATCCCGCTGCGCTCCTCTACAGCAAGTTCCGATTCCGGCAGAACCAAAGCCAGATTGGTCCCCTTGTCCAGTTCCGCTTGCATCGTGATGATCGGCCTGGTCTGATCTCCCTTCACGGAAATATCACTATCGAAAATAACCGTGCCATAGTACAATGCGTCACGGCTTGCGGGCTTGTGGAGGAGAAGAAATTTCTTTGTGTGCACTTGAAAATCGAAACCGAAGCTTCGGAAATCTTGGGTCAGCACACGACCGCTCAGCGAAGCCTTGTTGCCGAGAGTATCGAGAAGGTCAAACGACTTGAATTCGACTCCGCTGCCGTCAATCGTTACTTTCCCGTTGTTAAGATGCAGGTGCGTGTCAAGGAACGACGGGGTGAATGCAGTACTGTCGAAATTCAGGTTGCCCGTAACAGAAGGCTTCTTTATCGTACCGGTCATATGCATTCCGCCGGTCATTGTTCCGGAAAGACGCCTCACTTCTCCGAAGGTAAACGGCTCAATGCTGGCGAGGTTCAATTTCGTGAAATCACAAGTAATGTCCAGTGTGCTCCCTCCCGTTTCGCTCCGGTATTTTCCTTCCATAGCGATCTGGTTTCCGTTGCCGGCAATGTTCATGCTGATGTCGTAGACATTTTCTGTTTGATCATTGGCACGCAACACGACGTCACCAACGTGCCCCCGACCGAAGCTGAAATCTTTGATTGCAAGGTCAGATGTGAACGCCGTCTGTTTATCCAGATTCTGCAGGACGATATTCCCGGCAAGAATCCCGCCGAGCAGGCCGCTGTCCCGTTCAACAACATGAGACAACGTGGCGAGATTGAAGCCGATGAATTCTATCTTCAGCGGCGACCGAGGGTTCTTCTCATCGGTGCTGTTGAGAGATAAGGTTTGCCCATCTCCGCGGAGTACGACATCATGAGCAATGAACTGGTTCTTGCTAAAGAGGAGGTAATTGTCTGAAGGAACGTTCCACGGAACGTTATGAAAGACGATCCCCTCTTTACCAAAGCGAAACTTGTATCCGTCTGGAACGCTTTGGAATACTCCAGCGAGCCGCATTCTTATAGAACCATCACCTCCAGAACTTTGTATGGAAGCCTCGATACTGTCATGCCCCGCTGTTCCGCTAACCTGAACATTCGTTACCCGCAAGATAGAATCGGTGATCGAACCGGCATTCACCGTCGCATGGAGCAGGCTTGCATCGGAAGTGACTTTGACTGTCAGGCTGTCGATAGTGATTTGTCCATAGTCGATCGCCGGGATGCTGATATTGACATTCAAGATCATTTTGTCGCTGTCAAAATTGCCGTCAACGCTTCCCTCGGAAAATCCGTTGAGCTCCGGAAATAATACGTTCGTGAGGATCGTCGGATCGCGAAGCGCCATGTGGAAGGTAAACACCTCGGGTTTGAGTTTTGACGCGCGAGTCACTCCTTGAAGCGTGAAGTAATGTGCAAAATGTTCTTTCAACATTTCCGGCAAACTGCCAAGAGCAATCGCTCCGTCGAATTGCCCTGCGAACATAGTGGATTCGATGTTGATGTGAGTTTGTCCATCCTTGTTTATCGAGACACACACAAGAGAATCGACAACATAACGCTTGTCGTTCTTGACTATAACGATATCGCGGGCTCCGATGATGCCGTTGATATCGTTAATATTCTGCCCGGTGAGGTCGGAAGTGATGTTTCCCGCTATCCGGATGTCATCTGACGAAAGATTAAGCCGCCGCAGATCGGCCCCCTTCAGATCGAGCTTGAATTTGAAATTTGGATTCACCTCGCTCGTGTTGATCGTTCCGTTGAAAGTGAAGACGATGTTGGAATCCTGAATCTCGGCCCGGCCGTCGAACATTTTCGGGCTGGCGGTACCATGAAGCGAGAGCCGCCGGTACGGATAGCCGTTAACGACTGCCTTGTCCACCTCCACATCCAGCTGCGCTTTGACATTGTCCTCGCGCAATCCTGTTCCCGCTGCGGTTGCTTTCAACGACACCGGGCCGAATGATCCTGTATCGCCGAGAAGCCGGCCTACATTAAACTCTTCTGCGGCAACATCTGCCTTCCATCGATACTCACTCGAGTCAGCGATAGCGCCGGAACGTAGTTGCACATTTCCGTTCAAGCTTCCGAAACTGGTTGCGGCAGCAGATGAAGCGGAGAAATTTCTCACGGTCCCTTTGAAGATCCCGCTTATTCTTACAGAAGCTGGGAGAACAATATTTTTCGGCAGCAGCGAATCTGCCACAAGCGTCAGAATATCTTCCCGACTGGTGGAGAAGAAGCGCAGATCCATATCGTAGTCAGCCGTCGCTGCCTCCGGCAGACCTCGGATTACACCGGTGAGATCGACTGCGGTGGAATCGCCTTCCGCAATCCGCAGCTCTTCAACCTTCAAATCCCCAATTCGCCCCGAGAATTGGGAAGAAAGGCTTATCGATGCTCCCGGCTTATTCTTTATTGGAATTGATGGTTCGAAAAAAAGCAAATCCGAAACGCCGATGTGAGAATCAACGATCGATGCCGTAACGTTCACGCTCCCCCGAAACTTTTGGAGCTCGTTGATGGAATGATAGCCGAGAAGGATATTTGCATGAACACGGCTGGCCGGAGTTTCCACTGTCAACGCTGCAAGCTGTGCATGAAGAGAGTCAACGACGAATCGTCCCGATAATTCACGCAGTTCAAAGCCCGAAGCTTCCCGGAATGATGCATGAGCGATGTCTGCTGCAACGCGGCCTTCACTGTAATACATCCTTTCTCCTCGCATCGTGAGGCCGCTGAAGAAAAGATGATTCAAATTCAGACCTTTCGCATCGAGCGCGCCCGGGACATCATAGCGGACGCGATTGTTGTCAATCGATAATTGATCAACGCTGATCGCCCAGGGCAATCCAGCAGTGTTGGAAACTTCGGATTTGTGCTGTTGCTTGTTCGGCAGGACGAGGGCAACGTTCGTGCGTTCGAGAGAGAGACTCTTTACAGCAATGCGGTGTGAAGGAAGGTCAACCTTTTCCGCCAGAAGCGATGCATTTCCAAGATCAACGCTGTACCGTTCTCCGCCCGGGACATTTTCATACACGAAATGAATATCAGCCAGCGATACAGCTCTCCCCCCGATATCGACGATTGAAGAGTGAGAAGTGTCTGACGGCGATTCTTTTGTTTGTGTAACGCCCACCGTAGAATTCGCGAGAGAGACATTGTCGACGTGGAACTTCAACCTATAAAGATCGAACTCATCGACGGCTGCCTTCAGAGTGCCAAGCTGGAACCGCAGGTTCAAACCACTCACAGTATCATCATACGTCGCATGAATGCCGCTGAGGTTCAATCCACCCAAGCGTATTACCCAACGAGGCCCGGCGGACGTATCAGGATTCCTGCTGGCAGCAGCCGAATGTGGACTGAGCGCATTCAGGATAAAATCAAAATTATAGCTGCTGTCCGGCAGCGTGCGGGTAACGTGGGCAGTGAGCGAGTCGATCCGGATGTCCGTCACATTGATCTCATGCGAGAGAAGACTGAACAGGTTCACATCGACCGCCAGCGTGCGGAGAGCCAACAACGTGTCGCGTTCCTCTGTTTCTACGAATATATTTTGCAGAACGACGGAATGTGTGAACGCTATGTTGACGGCCCCAACTTCGATACGGGTATGGGTCTTATCCGATACCGAAGAAATTACCTTTTGGACAATGTATTGCTGTACGCCGTGCAGCTGCAGAGCCGCAACGGCGAGAACAATCAAGCTCAATAAGCCGGCGAGTATCCATACTACCGCCTTGATTGCGCGTCGGATGGTAGTTTTTCCTTTGTGGTCTTTCACAATGTTTTGATGTACTTGATCTTCCTGCTCAACGAACAGGGCATAGATGGCGAGGGGGGATGTCTTCGCCAAAGTTCTGGCCCCCTCGTGTCAGGGGTTTATGGCGAATGACCGATGCGGGAAGAGAGCAAAATGCGGACTCTGCCAAGCGGGACCAAAAGAACCATTCGACGAGAGTAAATTCTCCCATACTAATTTGTTTCGGGCGCAGCCGGTCAGAAGTGTACGAACAGATCGGACGATTACTTACTCGGGTCCTTCTGACGGGTAACTTTGACTCCCGTGATAATTGCGACGCCCAGCAGGATTATTGAAACCACAGCGATCCATGGTGCAGGGACATGCAATAAGGCAGCGCCGTAACACAATCCTCCAATGATGATAACAAATCCAGCAACATACAGTATGTACGACATGACAATTCCTTTCGGTCGCCATTGCCGGCTTCTTGGCCCTTCTGACAGCCAGGTGGATGATACAGCCGACCGCTCTGCCTTATCTTACCGAGCGCGCAACTTTTGCGACACGGAAGCGGCCTTCTTTTTTACCGTATCCACCATATCCACCGCGCCTTGTTTGACGCCGTCATAGTCGCCGACGGCATCATCGATATATTCACTGAGGGTGTCTTGAACATCTTCTGCGCTGTCGGTGATTTTGCGGGCCATTCTCTCCCTTACCATAGCGCCTTTTGCCGGAGCAAATAAAAGACCGAGGACCGCTCCTGCGGCAACACCGACGGCTGCACCGATCATCACTTTTTTCGAACTCATTGTTTCACTCCTTTATTGTTGGTTATTGGCAATAATGCCCGAGCTTCATGGATAGAAACGCAATTCATTGCGATTCTCCATCTGCTGTGTTTATGCTGTTTCGTTTCTTACCAACTCCCTGACTGCCAAATTTTTCTTTTTCATGTGAATCGCGGCGGGGCGGACGCGCACGCTGCGGATCAACTTTGTGCAACACAATCCGAACCGCACCGGCGTTCGGAAGGATATTAGAGCCGAATCGCATTGCATACAACCGGGTGAACTCAGCGCCAAAGAGAACGATTTGGGAGGAATAAAATGTCCACATCATGATGATCACGAGCGAACTCGCTGCGCCGAATGTTGAGCCTATCCCGCCGTTGCCGAGATACAGTCCGATGACAAGTTTCCCGATAGTAAACAATATCGAGGTAACTCCGGCTCCCACCCATACATCTTTCCATTTAAGGATCGCCGCCGGAACAAACTTGTACATACAGGCAAAGATGACGGTGATCCCGACAAATGATACCGTAAAATCGAGCAAGCTAACAAATCCCGTCATGATCTCTAGCCGGCGACTTAAATAGTCGCTCATTGAAGCCAGGACCGCGCTGAAAATGAGAGATACCAGAAGAAGGAAACCGATTCCCAGTATCATTGCAAACGATAAGATTCTGTCACGCAGGAATGCGCGCACGGTACCTATCGGTTTTTGCCGGATGTGCCAGATCGTATTCAGCGAATCGCGAAGCTGTATGAACACCGCTGAAGCACCTAGCAGAAGCATCACGAGGCTGAAGATCGCGGCCGGTACGTTAGAGCCGGATCTATATGCGTTTGTGATCAGGCTTTGAACAAATTGCGCGCCTTCAGTGCCGAGCAACCCCCGAATCTCTGATACGAGACGGCCGCTCGCCGCGGCCTGACCGAATCCGAAGCTTGAGAGTACAACGACAAGAATGAGGAGCGGAGAAAGCGAAAATACCGTAAAAAACGATAGCGCTGCGCCCTGCTGCCCGATGTTGTCATCATCCCAGGCAATTGCAGAATCCTTAAGCAATAGCCAGATACTTTTTAAGCGAAGGGTTTTCATTATAATATCAGGGTACTACCCTAGTTTTCCAGAAATGTTCTTCTTCTTGAATGCGGAGAGATGGGTTTCCGCAGATCCTTGTCGTTATTTTTTCAGGCCACAGAGGTGCTGAAAATAGTTCGCCGGCGTCTCGTTTCTTTCGTGTGGTCCACTTAGTGTGTCCCCGGTACGCCAATTTGCGATGTCTCAGGGAGTAGCTCCGGCACTTTCCAGCATTCCCATCCGGAGTGGTTCTGCTTCCCTCTCGCACGTCCAAAACGCGCCGGCCGGTAGAGTATAT
>Ga0265338_10002275_pt1 | contig 29252 bp, 19 predicted proteins | sample 42126metaG_FD_193579 | JGI IMG/M metagenome (GOLD analysis project Ga0265338, IMG submission 193579) | Rhizosphere microbial communities from Carex aquatilis grown in University of Washington, Seatle, WA, United States - 4-21-26 metaG | ecosystem: Host-associated > Plants > Roots > Rhizosphere...
ACGCCCAAGTCGTCAATCAGAACGGATTGATTCAGGCCAACTCCGCCCAGAATGTCAATGGCACCATCGAACTGGTGGCCAGTGACAGCCTGAATCTGGGTGCCAATTCTGACATCGAAGCCCATGGCGATAATGGCTCGGCAAACGCGAGTCCCGGGGGGTTCGTGGTACTGAAATCGGACAATACTTTCGCCGACACCGCCGGCTCAATAGTCGATGTTGCCGGAGGAACAGGTGCGAGTGGAGGACAAGCTGGCATCGTCGAAGTTTTCGGGAATAATGTGGCGGATGCGAGCACGATTCAATCCACCATCGACACTCTTTCCGCCGCGCAATTCTCTTTACAGAATCATTTGTTCGTCAACCCCAACGATATTGCCTTCTCTTCCAGTGCCAGCGTGGCGTCATCCGAGGCCAACATCAATGTGGCCGATCTTTCGGGTTACACCCGGATCGATCTGCACGCACTGAACAATATCGTACTCAGCACGCTTTGGGCTCTGACGGACCTGAGTGTACCGGCCACATTGAACCTTACCGCCGGAAACGATGTTAATCTGAACAACTCGATTGTGGCCGGGAACAATTGGAGTATGAACCTGACCGCTGGAGCAGGATTCACCCCGAGCACCGCGCAGCCGAAGCCAAAACCTGGGAATGACGGGATTTATTTGAACGGCAGTTCCTTTATTCAAGCCCGGAACGGCGGCATTGATCTTTATGCCCCTAATGAGGTCATCGTCAACAGCGGCGCCATCAGAACCATCGGCATCGGCGGCATCAACGGCGGCAACATTGACGTGACGGCGGAATACGGAAATGTCAACACCGGGACCAGCACTTCCGGGTTTAATTTTTTGCCAGCAGCGCCCTTCTATACCCCTTTCTCCCTTTCCGGCTTTGGGACGACGAAGACCATAAACTACAACAATTCGAATCTCGGTGGCATCAGCACGGCGGGCGGCGGAGACGTGACCGTCAACGCCGGCGGTGACGTCATCAGTCATCTTCCGATCGGCTCCGACTCATCAACGGTCAACAACTATGATGCCGGAGCGGGGGCATTTGGTTCGCAGCCGGGAAATGTAACCATCACCGCCGGCGGCAGTGTCTATGGACACTACGTGGTGGTCAATGGAACCGGCACCATCACCGCCGGCCAGAATATCGGCAATGCTTCACAAAATGTGGCCTTGAGCCTGGTAACGGGCAGTTGGAGTTTGGATGCGCCGAATGGAAATATTTATTTGCAGGAAGTGCGAAATCCGAATGGCGTTTTTAACAGCCTCAGCGCCACCGGCTCTCATCTTTTTGATTACGATCTCCAGGCGTCGGTTGACCTGACGGCCGGCAACGGAGTTTATCTCACGGGCCAGAACCTTCCGCGGCCAAACGGCACCGTTCCGTTGTTGATGCCGCCGACGCTGGATATCACCGCCGGTTCGGGAGGGGTCGCCCTGCAAACCCCCACGCCGGTTGACAGTTCCGGAAAAAACATCGCTTTAACGGTGGAATATCCCATAACCCTGTTTCCTTCGGCTTACGGTGATCTTCAAATCATCACCACAGATGGCGGAGGGTTTAGTGCCGCCCCGGGCACGGTATTGCTCATGTCCGACAGCGCCCAAAAGCAATGGTTCGTCGCCAATTCCGGGACCCAGCCATTCAGCGAGATAGACCACGGCAACGCGCCAGTTGAAATGAATAACTACAACCCGGTGATTATTAACATCGCGGGTAGCGTGAATAATGTCATTTTGTGGACCGACAAGGCGACCCAGATAACCGTGGGCGGCGACATGAGTGGATGCAGTTTTTACGGGCAAAATTTGCACGCCAGCGATGTCACCTCAATAACTGTCGCCGGCCAGATCTCCAACCCGGGTTTCTTTAATTCCGTCACCCTGGACCAAGGCCTTCAAAATCTGCCGACAGCGGACCTCCCTCCCGGTATGGTCAACACCTGGTATTTGATTTTGCAGCTGGCGGTGGATCCGAACAGCAGCTACCTGCAAATCCCATCGAACATTGCCCAGTCGGGCTACGCCAGTTATGTGAATCAAGCGGCTTTGTTGCCCGGCGTTGCTCCCCTGACCTCCCTGGCTTACGATTCGAATACCAAAACGCTGACCGCCATAGGTCCCATCCCTCAGAACCTCCTGTCTGCCTTGGAAGGGCCTCTGTATGTGGTGCGATACAATAACGGCATTCCAGACACTACCCCTTATGTAGATCCCACCACCGGCAAGACGTATTATCAAGTGATGACGGACAAGATTGATTGGAGCTCCAGCGACAATCCCAAACAATTCAACGAGATTACAGCCCTCGCCGCCGCCAGCCAGACAGCCCCCCCGCTGGGAACGCCTGCCGGCTCCTACTTCGTAGGCGGCACGGGTCAGTTCAATGTTAACGCCGACTCCATCTCGCTCGGCAATGCTTACGGAATTGTCTCGCTGGGTAATGGCCAATTGAAGGGCACAGACTACTCATATCTGACTTCTCTCCTTCAGACCGAACCGGGAGCGACAATTAATGTCACCGTGACCGGCGATTTGGACATGCTCAGCTCCACCATCGCGGCCCTTGGCAGCGGGGGCGTCAATGTGACCAGCACGGGCGGATCCATGGATTTGGGATCCCAGCAGTTGATTCCATTCTTGGACAGGATCATGAACGGTGTGAGTGGTGATAATATCGGTTTGGGCATTTACACTTCGGGCGGTGGCAACGTGAATGTGACCGCCCAAGGCACCATCAATATTGACAGTTCCCGAATCGCAACTTTCAATGGCGGCGATGTTAACATCGAGTCGCTCACCGGCGACGTCCTGGCCGGCAGTGGCGGCACTATTACCATTCCCATCAATGTGTTTTCTCCTTTTGCCACCGGCCTCCATGAGCCTTTTGAAAAGGTTTATGTGAATGGCATAGCGGCGGAAACCTTGACCAAACCGTCCGCCGTTCCCGGCAGCGCATCGGCCCCGGGTAACATCACGGTGATAACTCCGCAGGGAAGCATTCACGCCGATTTAGGTGGTATCAAACAAGAGGCCCTCAACGGAACCACCCCCAGCGGCCCGACCATTACTTTGGAGGCTGGCACCCCCGGACCGGGTGGCTTTGGTTCGTCGGATCCACCGGTTTATGTCGGTGACATTGATCTGGGGACTGTCGGCGTGATTGGCGAGACGGTCATCGTCAAGTTCACCGGCACAATAAGCGGTCTGGTGATTTCCCGGCATAATGCCAGTGTGGTTGGTCAGACTGTCGGCAGCAGCCTTACGGTGCTGGCGGGCGGCACGGCCAACATCTCGGTTCAAAGTTCCGGCGGCAATGGCAGCGGCATTACGATCATCGGCGGCCAGGGCGTGAATGCCAGTGGCATTGGAAGTGGCGCCACGTTGCTGGGCCAGAATGTTTCCGTTAATGGCGGCGCAGCCCAATCCACCTTGGGAACCTCCGCCTCTGCCACCAGCACCAGCCAAAGTGCCGCCGGGCAGGCCAGCAGCGACACCCAGCAACAAGTCGCCAGCAATGACACCAACGATGACGAAAAGAAAAAGAAAAAGAAGTCAGCGCTGGTCCGGGGCGTCGAACGGGTGACGGTCATTTTGCCAAAGGCAAGTTGAGGCGGGCTGAAACCGGATATATGATGCTCGACGAACAAGCGCCGAGTCACGCGGGAACACGATATCAATCGCAAATGCGGAACTAAAACACCTGCCGGAGTTGGCCCGGTGCGAAGGCGGAACAGCTCTTCACCGTGTCCTTCGCGTTACTGTGTTAAGACTGGTCCTCATCTATCAACGGTATTGCGCGTCAGACCCGTTCGCGAGTTTGACTGAATTTAGGCTTAGACAGAAATAAGGCTGGCCGCTCTGAACAGCAGCCAGCCTGCGAAACCACCGACCGGACAGGTTTTAATGAGCGCCAACCCGATAGAACCGGAGGGTATCTGCCGTAGTGTCCGATAAACTGTTGGTAAGCCCATTTCCGACCAGTGTCGTCGGCGAGGAGGGCCAGTTGGTCACCGAGGTCGTCAGCCCCGTTGAGTTCGTAAAGTAAAGCGTGTAGGTCGGGCCGTTCGTTGTCGTAAAGAAAATGGTTGACGTGCCGCCCGTACGCGTGATGGACACAATCCGCGGCACCGGCGGCGCCGCCGCCGAAGCCCGGGTGAACGTCATGGTGCCGCTGGGGTTCAAGGTGAAATAACCGACGTAATAGGCTGAACCGCTGGTTGCCCCGGTGGTGGGATCCACATAGCCGGTCGGAACGGATTGGTAGAGGTCCGAAACCACCGCCGAGATGAAACTGGCGGGCGTTGTATTTTCTACGGTGGATGGCATGTTGCCGCCAAAATCACCCAGGATAATATTTTGTGGATCCTCGACGAAGACAGAGTAATCGTTGGCGTCACCGGTTGGTTCCCTTACCAGAACCGTGTTGTTATCCGCGTTGGTCGTCCCGATCCTGCTGGATAAGGTACTGGCGCCATTACCAATTGAATTGATTGCCGTCACTACAGTTGCTTGGGACGTATTGGACCGGCGCGCGGGGGCTGAAGTTTGGGTGCCTGGGCTGTTGCGCGGCAAGGTAAACCAGATCGTGTCCAGTTGAAACCCCGACCACGTACTGTTGGGAGGGCCGGTAAATGTGGCCGACACCGACCACTGCAGATTATTGTAACTGCTGAAGGCGTCCGAAAGCTGGCTGGGAGAAAAATTGTTGATGGGGATGACGGTCCCCGCCGGTTGAGCCAGAAAGTTGGTGACACTGCCGACATTCACCACCAATTCATAGGAACCGACACCCGGTGTCCGAAAGCCGGCCAGCAAATCGCCTTTCCCGGCCGTAAAATTTTGCGCACCGGCGATTTCCGGCAATACGGAAACCGCCAGAATTGCCAGATTCAAACACCACCGATTGTTTTCCAGAAAGATTTTTTTCATAGTTCCTTTTTTGTCATAATTTCAAGTGGAAATAGTAGTCAAGGTTGCTGCTTCGGACTACCTGTGTCAGGACATGAACCTCAAATAATCGGACGCCATGACTTTTTGCATAAGTGACTTATGTTCAATGGCTTACATCATCTCCAGCTTCCAGAAGAATAAAACGCCATGGCGCATCACGCGATTGTAACATGCCCCTTTCCATCCGACTCCGAATCGTAACTTGTTTGGGGCACTGGCACCAAATAATCTGAATCTCGCTACAAATATGGAATTGATCATTCGCAGATTTTCGATCATTCGGCTGATGGCATCGGCGCTTCTGATTCTGACCACGGGAGGTTGCGCTTATCCGACGCGTTCCCATCTTCAGGCTGTCCAGTCGGCCGCCGAAAGGGGAGACGCCCGGGCGGAGTATGATCTCGCCAAATGTTACGCACGGGGGAACGGGGTTCCTCAGGATTACGCCAAAGCGGCTGACTATCTGCGCCAGTCGGCCGAGCAAGCATATGTTTATGCCCAGACTGACCTCGGCTCCTGCTACGCGCGCGGCCTGGGTGTCAAACAGGATTTTTCGGAAGCGCTCAAGTGGTATCGAAAAGCGGCCGGACAGGGAGATTCGCTGGCTCAATACTGTCTGGGCTATGCCTATGCCCACGGCGATGGGGTGCCGAAAGATTTTGATGAAGCCGTCAACTGGTGGCAAAAATCCGCGGGGCAGGGCCAGATGGATGCACAAAATGCTCTGGGACAGTTTTATTTTTACGGTGAAGCTCCGGGGGGCACAAACCATGTCAACTATGCAGAGGCTGCCAAATGGCTTCGCCAAGCGGCGGATCAGGGTTACATGGGCGCCATGAACAATCTGGGTTTTCTGTATCAAAACGGTTGGGGTGTGAAAAAAGATTTACGGCAGGCGCTGAAGTGGTATCGATTGGCGGCCCAAAAGGGGGAGGCCATGGCCCAGGCCAATCTGGGGCTGATGTATCAGGACGGCGCCGGAGTTCCTAACGACATGGTGCAAGCCTACAAATGGTTCTCGTTGAGCGCCGAACAGGGAAACGTAGTGGGCAAACATTCTTTTGACGACTACAACGAACATCATCGGCTCACGCCCGAACAATTTGCCGAAGCGGAAAGAATGGTGGCCGGGTTCCACGCCCAAACGCGCACAAATCAGCCCGCTTCAGCTCCGCGTTCTCAGCCGTCTGCAAAACCGCCTGTTTCAAAATAAGAAGGGCTTCCGTCGGCCCGCTCTTGATAGACCGGAAACCTGGACAATAATTGATTCCGTTAATCTGAAGGGAGACAGGATTCCGACGCAGACTTCTCGTGAAATTTATTTCACTTTGAAAATGCGGTGGGATTAATCGTCAAGTGCTCACCTGCGGCAGTGGCCGCCAGCACCTGAGGTTGGTACCACGCATAATATTGCTGTTGCAGGTAACCCATGTAGGCTTGGGCGCCAAGCAGTCCGCGCAGCTGGTCATCCGCGTTGTTTTGAGCCGTTTGCCATCGCGGCAGGTAAGTGGGGTTGTTGGGATTCTGACTTGGACCGCCAATATCGTTTATGAACTTCTGCCGCACTTGGGCAATGGCTGCTTGCTGGCTGGCATCCAGCCCCAAGGCATTCCAGTTCACATTTTGAAGAAACAACGGATATGAAGCTGCTACCGCCCCCGCACTTTGCGACGGGACAGGAATCTCAGCGACCGCACCACCAGTATTCCCCTGCATCGGATTCGCCACACTTCGCGCCGGAACCGGAGTTTCAGTCATCTCACCATCATTCCACTGTGTCCGGTTCACCGCGCCTTGCGCCGCGGCAATAATTTCAGCAGCGGGGGCTCGCTCTCCCAGCAGGTTGGCAACCAGTTTCATTTCCGCCTGCCGTGACCAAGGACCTGTTCCACCACCATTAAGTTGTAATTGTTGGCGCTCCACGGAAAAGGCCCGGCCAGCATCACCCCTGACAATGTCCTGGATGGTTGGCTCCGGACAACCGCTGGCGCGCAGGTTCGTCACATAAACCCGGTAATCATTCGTTGATTCGAGCTGGCTCCAATGAAACGGCTTCAATTCCATTCCCGGTGATGCCGGAGGAGCGGGAGTGGCAGTGGCTTGTACCAACGGCCCGGCTTCGGGTGAAGTTGGCGGTGCAGAGACCTCTCCTTCCTTGCGCTGGTTCGCCAGGACAAAAATCAAGCCGCCGAGCAATCCCAAGTTCAGCAAAATTGAAATCTTTGATGCGATTTTCATGAAAACAAGAACCGACCCTCACGGCGGCGGTATATCTTTCCATGGGTTGTTAAGCCCAAAAGCCAGCGCGGACGGGTGTCCGCGCTGGCCGTGCAATCAAGCCGTTTTCAAACTAGAAGCGGGCGGGAAAAGCGACATCACTGGACTTATCACAATGCATGTAGGTAAGCGCAATGGCAGGATCATGGTTCGCAGGAACGCTGCCAAGGGCCAACGTGACAATGGTGTTCTGGACTCCCGCAAAGACTTTTCCACCAACGGTGTCCTGAAAACCGCTGATGCCATTCTTGCCAAACAGGTGTTCATGACCCCAGAAGGCATATTGGCCTTCCTCAATGGCGCCGTTGGATTCCATTACGCCGTCCGCACTCAACCAATTGGGGCTGACCGCCAGACCGTGAGTGATTGCGTCGCTGCAGCCAAGAAAGCCCATCGCAAACCAGCCGGTGTGGCTGGGGAAGAAGGGATCCGTTTGTCCGCAACTGCCATCAATCCCGAGCGCGGTCGCGACGCCACCGCCGCTTTCATAACCGTTGTTGTTCTCGTAATCGAGGAGCAGAGTTCCAGTCGCGGGGGTTTCAATCCCTTCGCCAATGGAGAACTGCTGAACTGTCTTGGTGGTGCCATAACCACTGTCAGCCAGTTCGTTCGCACGGGTGCCGGAACCCTTGTTGCGGCCAACGAGATAAATATAATTGTTGGTTTGCGACGCAACGCCGGTGAAGAACGCCGTCGGTTGGAATCCCTGACTGATTTCAATATTCACCTGGGGGATGGTCACGTTCGCGAGGGCGGTCCATTCCGCCGAGGGACTGGAGTTGACGTTTTTGCACCAGGTAAAGGTGACAATGCCTTGCACGCCATAGTCCTTCAAAGCCGTGGAGGTGTTGGCCACGAAGGGAGTCAGGGAAACGGCCTGGGACGTGTCCGCCTGGGCCAGATCCGCTCCGTGACTGCTGGCTTCCAATTGAGAACCGCTGGGAGCGCTTCCTTGCAAGCCGGTCATTGAAATCGAGCCATCCGCCTTCAGCCAGGTTTCAGGCGAGCCGGCCAGCGTAATGGGATTACCATTCTTATCTGTATTTTGAAGGGTGACGTTGGCCGCCGAGGCGATGCCGGCTTCGGAACCACTCCAGGCGCAGTCAATGTAGGTGGGGGTTCCGTTGATGTTGCCATGGAACAGCATGTAGTTGGCTCCACTTTGGGAGGAACCGAATTCCGCTTCGGTAACCGCGCCGTCAAACACGGTTCCGGCGGTGTGCAATGCGGTGTAAACCGTGGAACGGAAGGCCGTCGAACCGGTCAGGTAAACGACGTTGTCGGCGCTGGCCTGGGTGACGATTCCCAACGCGATCAGCGCGGCAGTGATTTGGATGCTGATTTTCATAATTTAGTTGATGGTGTTGGCTGGTTGCTTTTTTGTTTGGTTTTATTGCTTTGGTTTACGAAATGCGAAACTTCCAGGTATTCTTGCGATTGGACTGGCGGCGAACAGACCAGAGCAAAAGACCGCCGCCAGCCAGCAGGCTAAGGGCGGTCGGCTCCGGAACAGCCTGCGGCGTAAAGATCAGGCTGGAGTTGCCGCCGCTGAGATTCAGCGTGAAGTAGCCCAAATAAGTGTAGGGGCTGCTGGGGGTGGCCTTCCAGAGGTCCTCGTAAATGACGGCGGAACCGTCAATGGCCGAACTTGGATTGATGCCGGATGCGCCATAGAAAGTGTTGGCGGTGAACGTCGGTGAGACAAATGCGGTCCATGATTTGCTTGAATCCGCAACGCCGTTACCTGCGGTGGGAAATGGATTGCCGGTGAGCGCGACCTCAGCACTTCCAATGCTGCTCTGACTATGATTGAAACCGCTCAAATTGGAGCCTGCCACCGCTGGATTTCCCGCTCCGCCAACGCGCAACGCCGTGGCAAAAAGGTCGTAGCTGGAGGGGAATTGGCTCTGGCCGCCAACCACCCCCAGGCTGACGCCGGTCGGGCCCGAGGTGAAAACCGAGTTGAACAGGCTCAACGAAAAATCACCGCTGAGATCCACCACCGAGGAACCACCCACACCAACAACTCCAGGCTGGCCGAGGTCGATAATGTAGTCGCTGGGCGCACTGGCACTATTGAGACCGAGATAAAGGTCGTTCGCCGTGAACGAAGCCTGTGCTGATTGGGAAACCAAGGCCGCACCCACAACAAACATCACTGCTCTTGTTAGTTTTTTCATATAATCATTAATGCTTTTGCTGTATTTTGACATTCTCCAATTTGTCCATGCCTGACCACAAAGTGGCTTAACGAGCCAAACTCTATCATGGGTCAACCCCTGCTTGCTTCATGTTAGAGGACATGGCCTGTCTATTTTAAGACTTGGAAATGGAAGCTTTAAGTTCCTATCCATATTCAACTTAAAGTGATTTCAGACCGTGCATTTGAAATTTGGAACGCTTTGTCGCAAGAAGGTAACTTTAGCCGGGTCAAATTTCTGGCCGCTGGTTTCCCCATCTGTCCTCTGTCACCAATTTGTAACCGACCGTGCGCATGAAGTCGTTTGACAGCATCAGGTCGCCGCAATTATGGGTAAGGCTGCCATGAGAAAAATCCGATGCCTGACCGGGTTTGATGAGAAATTGCTTTGGACAGCGCCGGTCTTGTTGCTGATGTTGTTTGGCTCCGCGCCGGGCATCTGCGCGGGAAACCACGTGGTCGCTTGGGGAGCGGGCATGATCATCAATCCGGCGGACAACAATGATTACGGGCAGTCCATCGTTCCCGCCAGCCTGACAAATGCCGTTTATGTGGCGGGCGGCTGGCGACACAGTCTGGCATTGAAAACCGATGGGACCTTGCAGGGCTGGGGCGACGATTCGTTGGGGCAGACCGATTTTATACCGGGAAACAATTACGTGACCATAGCCTGCGGGAAGTTGCACAGTCTGGCGTTGAAGTCGGATGGCACGGTCATGGCGAATGCCGGTTTTGATTTAAACGGCCAGACGGATGTCCCGGCCAATCTGAGTAATGTGGTGGCAATCGCGTGTGGATTTTTCCACAGTCTGGCGTTAAAAACCGATGGCACTCTGGTCACTTGGGGTGGACAGGGTTCCGCGGATTATGGTCAGGGAGTTGTTCCGTCCGGCCTGTCCAACGTGGTCGCGATCGTCGGCGGCGGCTGGCATAATCTGGTACTGAAATCTGACGGCACCCTGTTTGCCTGGGGACGCGGCGACAGCGGCCAGACGAACATCCCCGCCGGATTGAGCAACGTGGTGGCCATCGCCGCCGGCGCCGCCCACAATCTGGTCCTCAAAGCCAACGGCACGGTGGTCGCCTGGGGCTTGAACACCTATGGCCAAACAAATGTTCCCTCCGATTTAAGCAATGTGGTGGCCATCGCGGCGGGCGGTTGGCACAACCTGGCGCTCCAGAATGATGGAACCGTCGTGGCGTGGGGTGCCGGTATCGGTTCAGATACAAATGTGGATTATGGGCAAAACATCGTGCCGACCGGCTTGACCAATGTGGTGCAGATTGCCGCCGGTACTCTGCACAGCCTGGCGCTGGTGGGTACCCGTCCGCCGGTGACACAAATTGTGCTTGCCCAGCCAAGTCTCGGGACGAACGGTTTCAGTGTATCTTTGCCGACACAAATCGGGCGAGTCTATCAATTGGAATTCAAAAATTCCCTCACCGACAGTACCTGGCAATCGCTGTCGTTACGCGCCGGCACTGGTGGCAGGCTGCAATTGACTGACCCCGCCGTCGCGTCCCAACGGTTTTACCGCGTTCTGCAATGGTAACCCGCTGGTGACCCGCCACAGGTGCAGCGGTTTCCCATCCGAAAGCAACCCCTTGGAAGCGGTTGAAGCCTCAATGCGTTTGTGGCTGCGAATTTGGGAAGCGCGCGCTTAAAAGTTTCCTGCCCGGACTCGACCGAACGGCTGGAACAACCTGACGGTTGTTTGTAACCGACTTGTAACCGTCATGCCATGAATTCGCCGCATTAGACTTGCAGCATTTCCCCCTCATGCAAGTGATCAAAGCAAGGCGCCGGACAACCTGGCTGGCAGGAATTGTCGTGATAGCAGCCATGGGCGCCATGACCCCGGAGTTGTGCGCGAATCCTTCCGACGCCGACGATCCGCTTCTGGATTTGTTCATCCAGAAAGGGTTTGTCACCCGACAGGAAGCGGAAAAAGTCAAAGCCGAAGCGGAAGCCATGCGGACCAATGAGTTGACCAACGCCTCATCCCCGCCGTCCCAATGGAAAATCAGCAAGGGTATAAAAAACGTGGAGTTGTTTGGCGACATCCGGTTGCGTTACGAGGACCGCTCGGCGGAAGACTCTGCTGGCAATAACATTGATTTGCAGCGTTTTCGTTATGCCGTAAGGCTGGGTTTGCGGGGCGAAGTGTTCGATGATTTTTATTACGGCGTCCGGCTTGATACCGCCGCCAACCCACGTTCATCCTGGCTCACACTGGGTTCCTCCACAAGTGGAGCGCCGTACCAAGGACCCTTCGGCAAATCCACCGCTGGCATTAACATTGGCCAGGCCTACCTTGGCTGGCACCCGTGGAACTGGGTGGACTTGACGGTAGGCAAGATGCCCAATCCGCTCTACACCACGCCGATGGTTTGGGACGGAGACCTCAACCTGGAAGGTGCGGCGGAGCGTTTCAAGTACACGGTCGGGCAGGCGGCCCTTTTCGCCACGTTCGGACAATTTCTCTACCAGGACCTCAACCCGAATTCCGCCTCCAGCGGCCTGGGAATCAACGGAGGCGCCGGGCAGAAGACGGACAATATTTTCCTGTTCGCCTGGCAGGGCGGCATGAATTACCACATCACCACCAACACTTCCGCGAAGATCGCGGCCACGTTATACAATTATATCGGACTTCAGCGGAGTTCCGTCAACAACCTCGGAGTGCTGTCCCCTTACTTCGGTGATCCTTATATCGGTGAGGGTGCTTATTATTTGAATGGGGGTACCAGTCAAACTGCTCTCGCCCCCGGTTACAGCGGATTCGGGAGCTCGAGCTCTTTCCCGGGTTATGGCAGTGCGGGTTTCTCTCTTAATCAGGTTGGCCTTGACCATCTCCTGGTGGTGGAAGTTCCGTTTGAATTCAATTTCAAGATCAGTAAACTGGATGCGCGGGTGTTTGGTGACGGAGCCTATAACCTTGAAGGTAGACAGCGGGCTGAAGATGCCGCCGCCGCCTATCAAGCGGTTTCCGCTCTAACTCCGGGCGCTCAACCCCACGTTTTTCCCGCACAAAAGAGCGATGTGAAAGCCTATCAAATCGGCTTTGACATCGGCAGCCGCGACGGCCTGGGATTGGTCAATGGTTCAACCTCGAGAAAAAATGCCTGGGAACTCAAGACCTACTGGCAGCATGTCGAACAATACGCGCTGGATCCCAACCTGATAGATTCGGACGTGTTTGAGGGCCGTGAGAATCTGGAAGGTGTTTACGTGACTCTGGCCTACGGTTTCACCGACAACTTCATCGGGACCGTCCGCTACGGTCACGCCAGCTGGATCAACAAACTCTTGGGTACCGGTGGCAGCAATCAGGACATCCCGCAAATAAATCCCATCAACGACTTCGATCTCTTTCAGGTGGATCTAACCTTCCGGTTCTGAAATGGCCAGGCGGGTCGCCCTGCTGGCCCAGCCAAAGGAAACTCTTTGTCGTCATCTTCCACAAGAACACCCCGTCTTGCCGAAACGACCTCTCGTTAAAGGCGGGACTCCATACGCAGACAGCAACCGCGGATTGGCCCGGTTTATAACGTCGGCAAGCCAGTTTATTAAACTGATTCTGGATTGCAAGAAATTTAAGCGATTCTGATTTCCGAACTTGGCTAAAGGGAGCGATACGCTCCCGCGCCAGCCGGTCCTTACTCCTGCTTCGTGATTTTGAATTTAGCTTCGTGAATCGAGTATCCCTGTTTCTCGAGATCCGCTTGAATTTCGGAGTGCTTCGCGCCCCACATGTCTGGCGCTAATTCCAGGGTATTTAAAAATTGCAGCGGTCCAACTGTATCAAGCACCGTTTGCGACACGGAAGAAAATGGCTCGCCCTGCGGCAAGAGCAAATAGGTGCCTTTCTTGTTCGTCTGGTAAACGTCCACTTTCAAAATTTTGATCAGAGCTTTCTTTGAATAAACTAAAGATGCCCTGCGGCCTCTGTCGCAGGACAATCCACCAATAATGTAATACGGATGAAAAGACTTAATCTTTCAGAATCTTGATTCCTGTCGGCGAATGCCGCCTTTGGCGGCAACGGGTCAAACCCGTATCGGCTGAAAGCCGAAATTCGTCCTTGCGGCAAGGTGATGCACTGGCGTCACCAACAAAACCAGCATGGTCAAACCGCGAGTGGGCGGGAGTTTCGTTAAGAAAGCTTCTGCCGACTCGCCTGACCATGCCGCCAAAGGCCAAAGTCTTGGGAGGTCTCACAAGTCTTTGGCCGCTCGCTAAAGCGTCGTCAAACCCGTTTAGCGCTTCCCGTTCAGAACGTCATGCAGTGTATTAAGCATGGTGGCGGCGGTATAGGGTTTGGGGATAAAATGCTGGACGCCGGCGTCCCTGGCCTTGGTCATGCCGTCTTCCGAGGCCATGCCGCTGGAGCTGACAATTTTTACATCTGGATTGATGATTTTGAGGGCAACAATGGCGGCTGGGCCATCCATGACCGGCATTACCATGTCGGTGATGACCGCGCCAATTTCCTGCTGCCGGGACGCGTAAAGGGAAACCGCTTCCGCGCCATCCGCGGCGAGCAGGACGCGATAACCGAATCGTTCCAATGTTTTCTGCGCGATTTCTCGGATCTGTTCCTCGTCATCCACCACCAGCACCAGTTCATTGTGGCCGTACTGTGGTTGGGATTCCTCCGCGGTTGCGTTTTCCTCGACCCCCCGGCTGATGTTGGCCGGAAAATAGATTTCGAATCGGCTGCCTTTGCCCGGCGTGCTGTGGCAGTGGATGAACCCACCGTGGTTTTTTACAATGGCCAGGGTCGTGGACAAACCCAGTCCCGTGCCCTTGCCGGGTTCCTTGGTCGTAAAGAACGGATCGAAAATCTTATCCTGAATCTCCCTGGGAATCCCCGTACCGGTGTCCGTCACCATGATGCACAAATACGGGCCGGCTTTGGCCTCCGGATTCATGCCGGCATAGGTTTCGTCGAACATCATGTTTTCCGTCAGGATGGACAGTTTGCCGCCCTTGGGCATCGCATCCCGCGCGTTGACACAAAGGTTCAGCAGGACTTGGTACAGTTGCGTCGGGTCGCCGGTAATGGTCCATAAGTCGGCAGCCGTATGATATTCAAACACCACCGCTTTCGGGAAGGTTTCGTGGACGAACTGTTTGATTTCACGGGCAATGTGTTCGAGGTGGACTGGAATGCGCTCGCCGGTGACTCCGCGACCGAACACCAGCACTTGTTTGACGAGGCGTGCGCCGCGCTGGGCGTTGGCTTCCAGGGCATGCAGCAGTTTCCGCCCGTCTTCATCAGTGACTTTTCCCTTCAGCATCTGGACGGAGATGAGAAGGGGGGTCAGGATATTGTTCAGGTCATGGACGATGCCGCCGGCCAGTGCGCCAATTCCTTCCATGCGTTGGGAACGCAGAAATTGGATTTCGAGATTTTTTCTTTCGGTGATGTCGGTGTTGATAATGAGCCGGGATTTCGGACGGCCCTGCTCGTCGCGGATGAGATTGCATCGTCCCTGAACCGTGACGGTTTTGCCATCCTTGGTGGTATTCTGCAATTCGCCGACCCACTCGCCGCGTTCATTCACGGTTTTGATGGCATTCGCAAGTTGCGGCGTGACCACTCCCTTGAAGAGTAATTCGATCCTCGATTTGCCGATGGCTTCGGCGGCTGTCCAACCGTAAATCCGCTCAGCGCTCTTATTCCAATAGATGATGCGGTCGTCCAAATCCAAAACAAAAATGGCGTCCTGCGCCTTGTCCAACAACGTGGCCTGTTCCCGAATATGTTCCTCAGCCCGCTTGCGCGAGGTGATGTCGTTGAACACCAGCAACAAGTGGGGTTCGTCGCCTAAGACGAAGGGATTAAAATTGCACACCAGCCACACTTCCTTGCGAAACATGCTGACGAAGTGGGACTCGCATTGCTGCGGCTTACCCGTGGCCAACACTTCTTCCGCGATTCCGAGCATGCCGCAAACTCGCCAGGATTCGAGCTGCCGGAAATTCTGCTTCAGGAGTTGGGGCACTGTGGCGTTGATGGTCCGGGCGGCGAACTCGTTGACCAACACGCATTGGCCGGAGGCCTTGTAAACGACGATACCCGCCGGGGCGTCCGATATGATTCTTTGGTTAAAATCGAGCGTCTCGGTCAATTGCCGCTCCACCCGCTTGCGCCCGGTGATGTCGCGGGATATGCCGAAAGTTCCAACGATTCGTCCTTCCTGGTTGCGGAGCAGCATCTTGGTTGTGGAAACCCATTTTATCCGTCCATCGGACCATGTTTCCTTTTCCTCCTTTCCCACCAAAGGTTCTCCAGTGCGGAGGATGGCTTGTTCATCCTCGCAGGCCTGCTGAGCATGTTCTCTACTGAAGAAATCAAAATCGGTCTTGCCAGTCGCTTCCGTCGGATCGCCCAAACCAAAATGACGGGCAAGCGCCGGGTTGATCTGGGTAAAGTGGCTCTCTCTATCCTTGAAGTAAATCCCATCCGGAATGTTATCCATGAGCGCTCGAAATAAATTGCGTTCTTTTGCCAGATGCTCTTCCATCTGCTTGTGTCGAGAGATAAGAAACGCCATCAACCACTGCACACAAATACCCATTAGACGGCTCGTGAACGCCAAATGAAAATCAATCCCGGGCGGCGAAAGAAAGAGCCCGCCCAGCGTCAGCATCGAGAAAACGGCGGCGAGCAGATAGGGGAAAAACCGGCCGCCGACATAGACCGCTAACAGCAGGGGAATAAAATACCAAACCCAGTCGGCAACGCCCAGTGGCGTGAGCAAATCCCCAATAACCCCCGCAGCGGCAAGAACAGGTATTGCCGCAAAAAAAGCCGTCTTTTTTTGTCTGGAGATCATAACCGTACCGCGGCACGTCTGTATTAGACATAAAATGAAGCATTTACAGTGCCTTAAGCATTTCCTTTTAACTCATTTAATCGCAGTTATCTCGTCTTCCGGGTATCCTGCCTCATTCCCTCTCCACCCCTTTCGGTGGAAGCCCTTCAGTCTCGAAACGCCCTAAGACTTTGGTGTGTGGAATGAGCGGGCGAGCCAGCGCGTGATTGCTCTTACTCGGAAAGAGGCATACAGGATTACCAGCCGCGAAACGCCGGACTACAATTGCTTTGCTTGGGTGCTCCGTGACACATCGAAATGGTGGTCGCCTGTGGCCAACAAAGGCTATTATTAGCCGTCAGGTGTTCCGAACAATCCGAAAGTAGAATACGTTATCAGGCTATACAGCAGCAAGGCGGTTATGTACCGTGCTCCGAGTCGCAACTTGAAAATGGTTTTGAAAAGATTGCGATTTACGCCAACGCAACCGGCGATGCCACAAACGCCGCAAGACAGACAGCATCGGGCGAGTGGACAAGCAAGCTCGGCGATTGGGAAGACATTGAACACAAAACGCTCGCAGCGTTGGAGGGCGAATTTTATGGTAAGGTCGTGCAAATTTTGAAAAGAGCAGCCACATGAAAAGAATTTGCGTTTTTTTGTGCTCCGAAAACACATATCTGGAATGTATTCAGATGAATTTGTTTGGTTCCGAGAAACCTTGGCCCATGGCAGTTCACACCGAAGATATTTGTTGCCTATATCACTATGGGGTAAAAAAGCTGTTTGCGCTCTGGCAGGCGGAGTCCGATGGTGCGCATGGAATCGTGCGTTCTGCTTGGGGAGGAAAGTTCCTGTTCCAAGTCAGAGTCAAATTGATTTCTACGGAAATTTTTGAAATTCCACCAATGATTGCGAACGAATTTATGGATGCCGAACATAATGACTTTGAGGGGATTATTGAACTGGGTAATACAAAGAACCTTGACCAATTATTTTCCAGCTTTATTAAGGATGTTTGATGAGCGGTAAAAAACATTAATCAGCCAATGACATTCCCCTGGTTCCGATGGGCGACTTCAAAAAAGCCGTCCAAAAGGTGTTATCAAACACCAAATCGGAATCCGACAAACAGTTGGCTGAGTTTCAGGCCAGCAACTTGAGAAAACGGGAAGCCAAAAAGCTCCGTTAAAATCAGGCTAGGCAATGGCAAATAACCGCCAACGCCTATGTTGCCAGCACTCGCCACGATGCTTGCCTTGCTTCGCTACATCACGCAGGACGGGCTTTGATTGGCCGGGTGCAAAAGCCCCCCCCTATAAGGCGTCTCAGCGTGTAACGCGGATAACATTTGCAGTCGTGCCGAAACGGAGCGATTCAAAACGCGCCTGTTACTACTTTTGATACTACTCGGCGGCTTTACAGAATGCAGAGAAGCATCAAACCCTAATAAAATCTGGCGCGTCCGGCAGGACTTGAACCTGCAACCTTCTGATCCGAAGTCAGAAGCTCTATCCAATTGAGCTACGGACGCCCCTCGCCAGTCTGCCAATTTTCCGACGGCGATAAAGTGGATTCGCGCGCCGCCGGTTGACTTGCCCCGCGGCTCCCGTTAGCGTGCGAATCGTCATGGCGAAAAGGCCGTTCTCGCGCTTTGTTGAAATTTTGACCGGCGACCGCCCCGGCGCGGAAAACGAACTCGGCCGGCTGGAGCGGTTTGCACATTTTTGGGTGCTCGTGGGGAAAAGTTTCGCGCGCAACCGTTGTCCGGTGCGCGCGGCGGCGTTGTCCTATACGACCTTGCTGGCACTGATTCCCTTGCTGGCGGTGGCTATCAGCGTCACCAGCAGTCTTCTTAAAAGCGAGGGTGAACAGAAAATTTACGAGGCGATTGACCGGCTCGTTTCCAGCGTCATGCCGCCGGCAAGACTCGATACCAATGGCCCCGCCGTTTCGTTGAATCTCAGTCCGGGTATGTCGGTCGCCTTGACGCAAACCAATCAGCTTCCAGTCCAAACGCCGATCAACGCCGACGCCGCCATCGCGGGCGCAACGAACGCGCCGATGGCGGCGGACATTGACACCAGCATGATGACGGCTCAAAAGGAAGCGGCGAAATATATTCACGATTTTATTCAGAACACGCGGAGTGGCACGCTCGGAATCACGGGTATGGTGCTGCTGGTGTTCATCGCCATCCGGATGCTGGCCAGCATTGAAGCGACCTTCAACGACATCTGGGGAGTGACGCGCGGACGCAACTGGCTTTGGCGCACCGTCCTTTATTGGGCGACCATCACGCTGGGTCCATTGCTTTTGATCGCGGCGTTGGGGCTGGCGGGCGGACCACACTTGCACGCCGCCAAAAATCTCATCAATCGCATGCCCTTCGTCGGCGGCTTTATATTTGACTTGTTGCCGCTCGCCGTCCTGTGGCTGGCCTTCACTCTGGTCTACCTGCTCGTGCCGAACACCAAAGTGAGCCCCGGCGCGGCACTCATCGGCGGCATCGTGGGCGGGTCGCTTTGGCATTTGAATAACGTTTTCGGTTTTCTTTATGTCTCGCGCGTCGTCAGCAACAGCCGAATCTATGGCAGCCTCGGCCTGGTGCCGGTATTCATGATTGGACTCTATTTCTCATGGTTGATTTTACTCTTTGGCGCACAGGTCGCGTATGCCTTTCAGAACCGTAAGGCCTATTTGCAGGACAAACTCGTTGAAAACGTAAACCAGCGTGGACGCGAATTCATCGCGCTGCGGCTGATGACGTGCGTCGGGCAACGTTTCCAACGCGGCCGGCCGCCCGCCACGCTTCAGGAAATTTCAACCGAACTCGGCATTCCCAGCCGGCTGGCGCAACAGGTTCTGCAAACGCTGCTCACCGCGCGTTTGGTCACCGAGGCCGCCGGTGCTGAACCCGCTTACATACCTGCCCGCCCGCTGGATGCCATCAATGCCCATCACGTCTTACACGCCATGCGAGCGGGCTTTGGCCAGGAATTGCCCCGGCAGGATGAACCAGCACGCGCGGAGGTTTACGGCGAGTTCACCCGCATTGAAGAAGCGGAACGCCAGGCCGCGTCGGCAGTGACCATGCTCGCGCTCGTCAATCGGCTCCCGGCGCGACCCGAAATCACCGCACCAGCCGGGCCGGGAAAATGAATCTTCAATGTCCCATTGAATCGCGGCGATGACCTCCCGGATCAGAGAACGCACGGCAGTTGCGCGCGGGAATCCACGAAAGCAAGACAGATCAAGATTGCCGTTTTCAAGCCCACAGTTGCCGGTCGAGTGAGCGGTATTGAATGGCTTCAGAAATGTGGTCGCTCAAGATTTTCTCCGAGTCTGCCAGATCGGCAATGGTGCGCGCCACCTTCAAAATCCGGTCGTAGGCTCGGGCGCTCAAATTCAAATCGGCCATCGCGTTCTTGAGCAGTTCCTTCGTTGCTTCATCCAGTTCACAGAATTGCTTCAACTCGCGCGTGCCCATCCGCGCGTTGCAGGTGATTTTCGGCTTGGGCTTGAACCGTTCGTGCTGGCGCCGCCGCGCAGCCACGACCCGCCCGCGGATTTGCGCCGAGGTTTCGCCCGTACGGTCACCGGCGATCTCGCGGAACTTCACCGGCGGCACTTCCACGTGCAAATCAATGCGGTCGAGCAACGGCCCGGAAATCCGGCCCAGATAATTCTGGATTTCGCGCGGCGAAGATCTCGACTCCCCCGGCATTTTTCCGTCCGGCGTCGGGTTCATTGCCGCCACCAGCATGAACTGCGACGGAAACGTCATCGTTCCGGCGGCGCGCGAAATTGTCACGCGGCCATCTTCCAGCGGCTGGCGCAGCGTTTCCAGCACACTGCGCTTGAATTCGGGCAGTTCGTCCAGGAATAAAACGCCGTTATGCGCGAGTGAAATTTCACCCGGCGTCGGGTTGATGTTGCCGCCCAGCAAGCCCGCGTCGCTGGCCGTGTGGTGCGGCGCGCGAAAGGGACGTCGCGTCACCAGCGCCTGACCCGGCGACAGCAACCCGACGATGCTGTGAATTTTGGTTGTTTCGAGCGCCTCTTCCAAAGTGAGCGGCGGCAGAATTGTCGGCAGCCGTTTGGCGAGCATGGATTTGCCGGTGCCCGGCGGGCCGATCAGCAGCGCGTTATGTCCGCCCGCCGCAGCAATCTCCAGCGCGCGCTTGACGTTTTCCTGCCCTTTGACTTCGGCAAAATCCAGGTCGTCGTCCAGCGGCTGATCAAACATTTTGGCAATGTCCACCTTCGCGGGGGCGATCTTGACCTCACCTTCGAGGAAACTGGCGGCTTCACGCAAATTCTGAATCGGAACGACCTGCAAACCGGAAACCACGGCGGCTTCGGCGGCATTCTCCGCCGGAACCAGCACGCCGACCTTCCCATCGGTTCGCGCGCGGATGGCCACCGGCAAAACGCCCTTGCACGAACGCACCGCGCCGGTCAAAGCGAGTTCGCCGACGATGACAAAGTTGTCGAGTTGATCGGTTTCGACCTGTTCGCTGGCGGCCAGCATCCCGAGCGCGATGGGCAGATCGAAACTTGGCCCTTCCTTTTTCACGTCGGCGGGCGCGAGATTGATGGTGGTGCGACCCATCGGGAATTTGAAGCCGGAATTGGCCAGCGCGGTGGTGACGCGGTCGCGTGATTCCTTTACCGCGGCGTCCGGCAGACCGACAATAACAATCAACGTGTCACCCCAACCGGCGTTGACTTCGACTTCGACCGGATACGCTTCAATGCCATTGAGAGCCGCGGAACAGACCTTGGCTAACATGATCCGATTATTAGCTGGAACCCGGAAACTGGGAAGTGAAAATTAGGCGCTTTCGCCTGCCGGCTCGGCCTGGATGCGAACGCGGTTGAGAAGCAGCACAATGATTTCGAGCACAACAAATCTCATCCCCGCGTCCCACAAAAGCGTTCGCCAATGTTCCAGACTCAAATTCGGATTTTGATGAACTTGAATTATACTCCAAATCACCATGGCGGTTGCCACGGCAAGAGTTCCCCATCGGTAATTGACAACCAGCGTCAGCGCCGCGCACGGAATCAGATAAAAGGGCAGCAACGTGACGTCAGGCCCGGTAATAATATCAAGGCACGCCACAAACGCCAAAACCGCTGCACTGGCCAGGATGGTGATCCAATGCGCGCGGAGTTGTTCGCCCAATGAGCGCCGGTCGGCGGGCAATTCGGCACGTTGCGCGAGAATCCACTTTTTGGTCTGACGGTAAGTGCGCAGCCACGCCAGCGGCAGAAATTCAAAAAGCGCGCGTTTTCCGCCATCCACCGTCTGAAAGAACGCGCCCGCCATTTTGCAGTAAAGACGTTCCACGACGGAGGGTTCCGATTCAGCGGCGGCATCGGTTTGGTTGCCGAGCCATTGGCTTTGCAGTCGGCGCCAGCGGGCGCCAAACCGTTGCAGTCTTTTGATGGCCGCCGGATTAATGTTTTGAGTTTCCGTTTCGTCCACAAACTGCTGACGCTCAATCCGGCCGCTGCGCAAATGATTGTGCTCCGGTCCGGGAAAAACGGCTGACAAATCCGCGCTGGCCAGATCAAGCATCTTCTCATCAAATTCGATTTCCAAAAACCGGCAAATTCGCCGGCAGGTTTCCTCGGTGTCGCCGGTTAAATCGGCATAGGTGACATGACAAAGCGGGACACCCGCCCGCTCGAGCCTGGCGGTTTGTTGGATCATTTGTTCCCGGTAAAAAATTAGCCGGCTCAGAATGCCACGGCGCCGAAAGAAGTGCTCTTTACGCCCCGCCCGGACCACGCTTCGATATATTTCAACGGGGTCGCGCCAAAGCAGGATGAAGCGGCATCCTGGATAACGCCGGACGAGCCGCCGCAAGTGCGCGCAATAGAACGGTGATTTTTCTCCAAAAAGCAGCTTGTCTTTGCCTTCGCTGAAAACGCGATACAAATCTTCGGGGGCACGAACCCCTTCAAGCCCGCGCAGGCTGTCCCCGAAGATCAGCCGATGACGGGAGAGCGCCTGGTTGTAAAATTCCTGCCGCCGCAGCCAATCGCGCTTAAACCGCATTCCGCAAAAGGCTTCCGGGAAATTCCAGACATCGCATTCATACATCAAAGCCACCTGAGGATGTAAGTTCAGCAAGGCGTACAGCAACGAAGTGCCGGAGCGAAGCACACCCACCACAAAAACCGGGCTTGAACAAGGATGCTCCCCGTTTTTTGCTAATGGTTTTTCCGTCAGCATAACTTTACACTAACCTTTATAGTAACAATTTCTGTTTTTCTTAACAAGGTCAAAGTGCCGGCACGGCCTGTAATTTTAACCATTTGATTGCGCGATTGCCGTCTGGATGATTCACGTTTCGTATTCTATCAGCATGAGAGATGCCATCAATTGGTTTCATTGGTGCGAACTTGCTGAAGCATAAGCAATAGTTGCCGCGAGCCGCAGTCAAAAATGATTCTGCAGCCAAAGCAGCGCCTGCTTCAGCCAATTGAAATTGAAATAGCCGCGCGCGAATCCCCAGCACGCCAGCAATAATCCGGCGAAAACCGCTGCCCATTCCCAACAGAGGATCTTTCCCTTACGGCCTTTGATGACAGCCAGTCCGGCAAAAATATTTCCAGCCGCCGCGATGGCCAATCCCCAAAACAGCAGCTGTCGGCCGGTGGAAACGGACGCAATTTGCCAGTCCCCCAGTTGCGCCCGGGTTGCCGCCGGCAGCCCGATGAGCAGCAACGCCAGTAACGCACAGTTCGTGGCAATGATTAAAAACCGCTGCATGACCCGGTCAAGTTGAACTGGTGCGCCGGTTTTTTCAACCCGCCGTTCAATTGACTTTCTCGGCGATTTGATATTTGAACATCCGCTTCTTCATCCAGCGCACCGCAAGCAAATCGTAGAACGACGCGAACAGCCGGTTCCATACGCCGTAATGACTTTCACCGGCGAATCGCGGGTTGTTGGTCACTTCGATTTCCGTGACGGTGTGGCCCTCGATCTTGAACAGCGTCGGCAGAAACCGGTGCATCCCCTTGAAGAACTTCAGGTTGTCAATGCACTCACACTTGAACGCACGATACGTGCAGCCGGCGTCGGCGATTTGCTCGCCGCTCAACTTGTTCCGCACCCAATTCGCGATGCGCGATGAAGCGATGCGGATGAAATTGTCGCCTTCGCCGCGCGCCTTCACGCGCGTGCCGCAAACGCAATCGAAGCTCTTCAGCGCCTCCAGAAATTTCGGCATATCTTTCGGGTCGTTCTGCAAATCGGCGTCGAGGGTGACAAGATATTTGCCGCGCGCCGCCTTGAGTCCGGCCCAACTCGCCGCGCTCTCGCCGCAGTTGAACGTAAACCGCTGCGCGCGGATGCGCCGGTCGCCCGCCGCGAGTTCTTTCAGAATTTCCCACGACTTGTCCTGACTGCAATCGTCGGTGATGACGACCTCGTAAGGCAGCCCGAGCGGGTCCACGACCCCGCGGATCGCTTTGATGAGCGCACGCAAATTGTCCTGCTCGTTGTAGCAGGGAATGACAAGACTGATTTCGGGAGAATCGGTGTTCACTTTTTCTTGCCTGAATATTGAAGCTGAAAAGTTTCTTTTATTTTGTCGAACTCAGAAAAATGTTTTGAATCAAAAGACCACAAATCAATTATTGAGCCTTCCCAATTCAAAATTGTCACTCTGTTTGGCAAAAAATAAAGATAGCTGGTCCAGTCAAACATTATTGACAAATAAAACATCGCGATAAGTTTAGCTTCCTCTTTCTTCTCAAACAAATGACCTGGAGCTTCAATTAACCTGCGGGTTTCTTCATGACTTCGACGAACCGCACTAATAATTGCCATTTCATCTGGCTTGTATAATGGCCAATCAGTCATTTGGAGCAAAGCCGATTCAAAGTCTCCTACCCAATCAAAAAAATGTCGTGTGAATGCTATAAGATGACTGGAAGTTTTGGGAGGATCGAACCGAGTGTAATTTGATTTTACGTAAGCAAGATTGTAATTATACGGTGCTTCAATAATCGAATGACTTTTGAGCCAGTCTGAACATTCGATTCCTGTGAGGCATTTCATTTATTTCTTCCCGTAAAATTCCGCGATGGCGTCGCAAACCTTGTCCGCCGCATCCAGGGTCATTTCACCATGAATCGGCAACGACAGGATTTCCTTCACGGCCTGTTCCGTGCGCGGGAGTTTCGGAATGAAGGGGAACAGCCCGGTGACCGCCGGTTGCAGATGGTTCGGCTTTGGATAATGGATGCCGGTGTCGATGTCGTTGGTCTTGAGAAATTTCTGGAGGTCGTCGCGTTTCTCACACCTGATAACGTACATATGGTATACCGGCGTGGCCCATTCACGCACGGGCGGTGTCTGAACGACGCCTTTGAGGCGTTCGTTGTAGCGCGCGGCAATTTTACGACGGTTTTCATTGAACGCGTCGAGATGCTTCAACATCACGCGCCCGATGGCAGCATTGATCTCGTTGAACCGCACGTTGTAACCGGGAAATTCATGGTCGTATTTGCCCTGGCGGCCGTGGTTGCGAAGCATCCGCAGGCGGTCGGCCATTTGCGCGTTGTTCGAAGTGACGCAACCGCCGTCGCCGAGCACGGTCAGATTTTTCGACGGGAAAAAGCTGAACGCGCCGAAGTGCCCCATCGAGCCAACGGTCTTGCCCTTGTACTTCGCGCCCTGCGCCTGCGCGCAATCTTCGATGACCCACAGGTGATGTTTGTCGGCGATGCCCAGCAAGCGGTCCACATCCACGGGATGGCCGTAAATATAAACCGGGATGATGCCGACCGTGCGCGGTGTGATGGCGGCTTCGACCTGGTCCAGGTCCATGCAACAGGTGTCGTCAATGTCCACAAACACCGGGCGGGCGCCGAGATGGATGAGCGGTTCCATGGTGGGAAACGCGGTGTGGCTGGGCACGATGATTTCGTCGCCGGGACCGACGCCCTGGAGCTGGTGCAGCAGATAAACAATCATCGTCCAGGACGAACCCAGAACGCATTGGGTGGTGCCGGTGTGGGCGGCGAGTTCGGCCTCAAACGCTTTGCACTCGGACGCGAGAATGTATTGGCCGGAATGGATGGCGCGCAGCGCGGCTTCCTCGACTTCCGCGTTCACGAAACATTTGGATAAGGTGATTTTGCTCATAAATTCAGCTTTTTACCACGGATGGACACGGATTAACACAGATGAAATTTTCCCGGCTTTGACAATAAACGCGTCAGCGTTCTGAAATGCGCCGGTCCCCTGGCGCTTTTCGAAGGCGGGCCTGTAATCCAAAACCTTGCGGCATTCCACGCCGCTTTGAATCCGTGTCTATCCGTGTTCATCCGTGATTAAAATTCTTTTACAATTGGACTGCCCGGCCGGTTTTCACGGACTCCAGCGCGGCATTCATGACGCGGACAGAATCGTAGCCGGCCCAGCCGTCGGCCCGCGGCACCTTGCGCGTTTGCACCGAATCCAGGAACGCGCGCAACTCGGCCAGCAATGGCTCCTCCGGCGGCGTTTCGATTTGCGTGACGACCCCCTCGGTCGCCTTGAAATCCTTCCCGTCGCGAACGTGCCTGTTCTCGTAGGTTTTGATTTTGTACTGCGCGACGTTGTAATCACACACCGCGCTCAGCTTGTCACCGCAAACAATCACTTCGCGGAATTTGCCGGGGATGAAATAGTCATTTTCAACGGTTGCCCAGGTTTTGCCACTGCGGGTTTCATATTCGAGTGAAACCAACGACACGTCATCCATCCCGCGCTCCATGAAATCGTGGTGAATCGCCAGCACGCTCTTCGGCAGCGCCCCAAGGATGAAATTGAACAGGTCCACGAAATGGATGCCATCGGCGAACATCACGCCGCTGTCGTTGCGCGGGCGTTTGAACCCGCCGAAGTGGCCGCGCACCATGTTCACCTGTCCGAACTGGCCGGCCTGCACCGCGTCCCGCAGCCACAAGGTCGCCGGGTCAAAACGCAGAATGTGGCCAACCTGCAGGATGCGTTTTTTTTTGCCGGCCAATTCGGCGAGTTGTTTCGACTCGTCGTTGGCCAGCGTCAGCGGTTTTTCCACAAACACGTCCTTGCCGGCTTCCAGAAATTCCTTGCACAGTGCGAAATGGAATTGCGCCGGCGTGACAATGACGGCGCAATCCACCTGGCTGATAAAATCCTTGTAGCGGGTGGTGAGGCGTGTGTCCGGCAGACCGAGTTGGCGCGCCGGTTCGAGCTGTTTCGCACCGACTTCGGCCACATAAAGTTCAACCGGCAGGGAGTTAAGATTGCGCAAATGATTGACGCCCCAGCGACCCAAACCCAGAAGCAGAACTTTTGTCATTACCGGAATTTTTGAGCAAATCATCTGAGCCAGCAAGGAAAATGCGCCGCGTTATTGCTCGAAAGCGCTTAACGATACCCAAACAATTTCCATTGGCCGACGTTCGTCACCAGATTCAATGACGGCGCGTGGTGGCTTTGCAGAAACTGTTCCACGGTGTCGCCGAAACCAACGACCCAAACCCGACGGTTTTCCGCCAGCAGATTCGCCAGCGCGTCTTCATCAGGCAGAAGTAATTTGCCCAGCCGTTCCTGGTTGCCGGGAAATTCAAACGGGACCTGGGCCAGATCCATGTCGCCGAAATAAGGCCGGTTCGTCGCGCAAATCGTCGGATAGGCGTAAAAGGCCAGGCCTTCGGGCAAACGGCCCCAGCAAATGATGATGTCGCCGGGCTGGCATTTCTCCCGCAAGGCCAGACCCAACGGCTTGAACGTCTGGTTACGCTTGAAACTGGTCTCGAACAACGGAATTTCAGCCACCGTCACCACTAAACTCAACAACCCCAGTGCCACGGTCAGGGCGGCGCACCCGGAAGGCTTCCACCTTCGCGTCAGCCATAAAGCCAAAAGGATTATTCCGACCACGACCGGCGTCTGCCATTTCAGCCAGGCCGGCAGCCGGTCGTGAAAGACGAAAACCATCAGCCAGGGGAAAATCGCCGGCAACAACAGTGCGCCCGCCAGACAAAACCGCCACACCGGCGCCGGGACTGATTCGGTTGCGTGCTCGTCACTGAAAAATCGCCAGGCCAGCATCACCGCCAGGGCCGGGAAAATCGGGAGAATGTAAGCGGGAAGTTTGGCCTGCGAAAACGAAAACAGCGCGAAGGTGAAAATGGCCCAGACGTTCAACAATAGCCACGCGCCTTTTTGCCCCCCGACATCCGAGGTCGGGGCCGGTTGCGCCCGACGCCACAACCAGCCCAGCAAAAATGTCCACGGCAGAAGCCCGACGGCAAGAATTCCGAAGAAATAAAACGGGCTGCCTTTGCGATTTGTGATGGTGGTGCCGAGCAGCGAGCCGGCCGCCTGATACACGGTCATGTAATCAAACGCTTCGGGCACACGCCGAAAAACCGCCAGGAACCACGGCAGCACCAAAACCAAAAACAGCGCCATTCCGGCCGCCAGACCGCCCAGCAGAAGCTTTTTTGCTGCAAAACGTTTCCAATGCCAAATCACCAATGACCCCAGCGCGATGAGTGGAATGGCCAGGGCGACCGGTCCCTTCGTCAAAAAACCGAGCGCCATGGCCGCCCACCCGGCCAGATGCCACCCGAAAAACTCTGACTTCTGACTTCTGACTTCTGACTTCAGGCTTTGCCAGCTTCGCCAGAGAAAATAAATCGCCCAGGCGTTGAACACTGTTAGAAACATGTCCGTCGTCAGCATTCGTGCCATGACGAAGTAAAGCAGGCTCGTTTGCAGAATCAGCGCGCTCCAGAAACCGACGCGCCGGCCGCCAACCGAAACGCCGAGCAGCCATGCCACCCACACGCCGCCGATGCCCGCTAGCGCGAGCGGCAATCGAGCCGCCCATTCGTTCTGGCCGAACAGTTTCATCGAAAACGCCACCAGCCAGTAGGTCATCGGCGGTTTGTCGAGGTGCGGGAGATACCAGAAGTGCGGCACGACCCAGTTGCCGGTCTCGATCATTTCCCGCGCAATTTCCGAGTAGCGTCCTTCGTCGGGCTCGTTCAGCGCGCGGCTGCCGAGCAGGATGAAAAACGTGAACGCCGTCAGCCACAGCAACAGCCAGCGTTGGCGGGTTTCAGTGAAAAAAGGTTTTTCCACAAGTTTTTGAATGCGAAGTCTCCGACAAACCGCGCCGCCAGCAAGAAAAACCTTCAATGTTTCCCAAAATCGCCCGGCTCACCGCCAGGTTTTGGACTGCGCCAGCCCTCTGGCGCTTTTGAATCGTGCCGGCGTGCGCAAAGCGGCAGAGGGCTGCCGCAGTCCAGGACGCTACCGCGTCAATGTAACCTCGTACCGTTTATGCCCCGTTTCAAATGCGACCGCCAGTCACCAAACCTTTATCGCTTGGAGGCGAGCTTCTGTACGTGGCGTTCAATCCGATCGGCGGCCTCGATGAGTTGATCGTAACCGGTGGCAAAGCACGCCCGGCAAAAGCCGGCGCCATTGGCGCCAAAGGCCGAACCCGGCACCATGGCAACGTGTTCAGCCTGCAGCAAACCCACCGCAAAATCTGTTTCCTTCTGCCCCGTTTTCTCCACGCACGGGAACGCATAGAACGACCCGCGCGGCAGATGACATTTCAGGCCGATTTCGTTGAACCGGCGCACTATGAAATCCCGCCGCCGCTGATACTGCTCGCGCATGCCCTTCATGGCGTCCTCGCCGCGCAGCAGCGCTTCGATGGCGGCCTCCTGGCTGATGATGGAGGCGCACATCATCGAATATTGATGCACTTTCATCATCGCTTCGATCAACGTCGCCGGACCGCACGCGTAACCGATGCGCCAACCCGTCATGGCGAACGCCTTGGAAAAACCGTGCAGAAAAATCGTCCGCTCCTGCATGCCCGGCAGGCTGGCAATGCTGACGTGGCCGCCTTCGAACGTCAGCTCGGAATAAATCTCGTCGCTCAGGACGAGCAGGTCTT
>Ga0265338_10002276_pt1 | contig 29246 bp, 25 predicted proteins | sample 42126metaG_FD_193579 | JGI IMG/M metagenome (GOLD analysis project Ga0265338, IMG submission 193579) | Rhizosphere microbial communities from Carex aquatilis grown in University of Washington, Seatle, WA, United States - 4-21-26 metaG | ecosystem: Host-associated > Plants > Roots > Rhizosphere...
CCGGCAAACGATTTGAAATCATGCCGTCCGACAAATCGCGGCGCGGCCTCGCGCATGGCTTTCAAGTTGAGCGGACGCGTCACGTGCCAGGCGCTGTGACGGAGCAATGGATTCATCGCCCCATGATTCCAGACGAAATAACGATACTGCTTGCCCGTCGCATCGAACCGGGCGTGAAATTTTTCCGTTGCTAGCGAAGCTGAAAGCACGCGGACATCTTGCGGCAGCCACGCATTGAGCGCCAAAGCCAGTTTTTGCGGAGACATCCCGCGGCGGCCGGATTCGGCGCCGGGAATTTCAAAATGCGCGACCATGCCGAGCGCGTGAACGCCGGTGTCCGTGCGGCTGGAGCCATGCAATCGCGGTTTGCCCGGGAACAACTTTGCCAGCGCTTGCTCGACGATTTCCTGCACGCCAGTGCCGGTCTTCTGCACCTGCCAGCCTTCGTAGCCGGTGCCGTCGTAGGCGATGATCAGTTTGAATTTCTGCTTATCCACAAAAAGAAATTAACCGCGGATGAATGCAGATGAACGCAGATTTGGCAGACGCAAATTGAGCGGATTTCTGCGAGTAAAATTCGCGTCACAGCATTTCTGTATCCGTGTTTATCCGTGTTCATCCGTGGTTGAAAAATTAAATCCCGTCGAGATAACTTTGCAGTAAAATCGCCGCGGCCATTTTGTCCACCTTCTCTTTGCGTTTGTCGCGCCGGACGTTGGCCTGGATCAAAATCCGGTTCGCTTGCGCCGACGTCAGCCGTTCATCCCAGGTTTTGATGGGCACGGTAACGGCCGTTTTCAATACGGCGATGAATGCCTCCACTTTTTGCGCCGCGGGACCGTAACTGCCGTCCATGTTGCGCGGCAGGCCGATGAGGATGAGGTCAATTTCCTTGGCAACGAGCAATTCTTTCAAGCGAACCAGGAAATCCGCGAACGGCTCGGCGGGAATGTATTCCAGCGGCTGCGCGATGGTTTTGGTCTCATCGCTCACCGCGACGCCGATGCGCCGGGTACCGTGATCGAGGGCAAGGATTCGCATTGCGCGCATAGTTTACAAAAAATCGCTGATGTGGCGAGTTGATTTCTGTTCCAACTCGCCCAAAATCGTCCTGCGAAGGTGAAAATTTAGCGTAACGAAAGAATGCGGTGAATGTTTCTCCTTCTCCTGGGGGAGAAGGCCGGGATGAGGGCGAATGTTCTTCTACCAATTAGTTTTTACACTCGCCCTCACCTGTTTCCTCCCCCCAGGGAGAGGATTTTCGTCCGGCCGTCACTCGAAAATTGATTCAATTGGTGTTTAAAGAACCCGGGTAGAAATTGTATCTCTTTTTCGTGTCTTTCGTGTGGTTCGTGGTTAAATTTTTGCGGCGATGATTCAGTATCTCGATTTGCTGCGGCACGTCCTCGAACACGGCAGGTTCAAGGCCGACCGCACGGGCACCGGCACGTATTCTGTGTTCGGTGCACAGGCGCGGTTTGATTTGCGGAAGAATTTTCCCGTTCTCACAACGAAAAAGCTGCACCTGCGCTCCATCATTTTCGAATTATTGTGGTTTCTGCGCGGCGACACCAACGTCCGCTACCTGCAGGAGAACAAGGTTACCATCTGGGACGAGTGGGCGGATGAACAGGGCAATCTGGGGCCGGTCTATGGCAAGCAATGGCGGCATTGGACGAAAAACACGCCGCGTCCGCGCCGGGATCCGTTTGCCACCCAGCCGCCGCTTTTCGACTTGAGCGAATTGAATGACGGCGCAAGTGTCACACCTTCAGGACCGCGTGTGCGCGGAAGGCAAAATGGCATTGACCAGATCGAACAGGTCGTCAGCCAGATTAAAAAAAATCCCGACAGCCGCCGGCTCATTGTCAGCGCGTGGAATGTTGCGGATATTGACAGCATGGCCTTGCCGCCGTGTCATTGCCTTTTCCAATTTTATGTGAGCGACGGCGAGCTGAGTTGCCAGCTTTATCAGCGCAGCGCAGACATCTTCCTCGGCGTGCCGTTCAATATCGCCAGCTACGCATTGCTTATGCTCATGGTGGCGCAGGTGTGCGAGTTGAAGCCGGGCGAATTCGTCCATACCTTCGGCGACCTGCACTTGTATGCAAACCATGTCGAGCAGGCCAAGCTGCAACTTTCGCGCGCGCCGCGCCCTTTGCCACAAATGAAAGTGAATCGGGCGGTTAAAAAAATTGACGAGTTCAAATTCGAAGATTTTGAGCTAATCGGTTACGACCCGCATCCGGCCATCAAGGCGCCGATTGCGGTATGACCCATTCCAGTGGCCAGGTCACTACCCGCATTCCAGCTCTGGATGGGCTAAGAGGCTTGGCCATTTTTATGGTGGTATTTCATCATTATGCCTTTTTTAAATCCGGCCAGGATTGGCCAGCCAGAATCATCCATGCTGTTTTCCCCCTCACCTGGACCGGAGTTGATCTTTTTTTTGTGCTGTCCGGTTTTTTGATTGGGGGAATTCTGATGGAACAGCGTGACAAAAAGAATTATTTCAGGACATTTTATATCCGGAGGATTTGCCGGATATTTCCATTGTATTTTTTCTGGCTGGCCTTGTTTTTTATTTTGATCTGGCTGCTTCTGCCTTTCCACTCCCGGGTATGGTATAGCTGGCTTTTCGCATGGGATTTCTTCAAGGTCCCCTGGTGGAGTTATCCGCTTTTTTTGCAAAACATTTTCCTGGCAAAAACCTTCCTGGCCGGTTCTTATTGGATGATCGTCACGTGGTCGCTGGCGGTGGAGGAACAATTTTATTTGTTTCTGCCAATTTTGATATGGCTCGTGCCCGCGCGGAAGCTCCCCTATGCGCTGGTGCCGTTGATCCTGTTCGCTCCCGCCTTCAGGTTTTTTTTATATCTTTATCATCCGGAAATTTATCCACTGGTCCTGCTCTCATGTCATTTGGATACGTTACTGATCGGGGTGTTGTGCGCTTATTGGATGCGACACGAACGAACGCGCCGTTGTCTCGAAGAAAACCAGGACCGGCTTTACCTGGCGTTGGGCATCCTGCTATTGGGCGTGGCCTATCTGACCGCCAAAGCAAACTCGCCCTATTCCTTTGAAATGGTGTTCCTGGGCTATACCTGGATGGCTCTTTTCTTTGGTTGCCTGTTGTTGATTACCGTCACCGCAAAAAAAGGCGCCCTCATCCGGCTCATGAACTTTCCGCCGTTGCGTCATCTTGGTATCATCGCTTACGGTGTTTACTTGATGCATGTAGTCATCAATATTTTGATGCACGGTTTGATTTTGGGAAAAGACATGTCCATAACAACCTTGTGGGACGGCGTTGTGACCCTGACGGCTTTTTTAACCACGCTGCTACTCGCCGCTCTTTCGTGGCATTTTTTTGAAAAACCGATTATTGATTGGGGCCATTCCTTTGCGTACACGGGAAGAAATATCCGCCGGCCAAAATGAAACATTTCAAAGCCATTGCCGCAATGTCGCTGAACCGCGTGATCGGCGCGGGGGGCAAAATCCCGTGGCACCTGCCGGAGGATTTCAAGTGGTTTAAAAAAATGACGATGGGCAATGTCGTCGTCATGGGACGCAAGACCTTCGAGGCCCTCGGCCAGCCGCTGTCCTGCCGCAAAAACATGGTGCTCACCCGGCATCCGCAGCGGCTCATCAAGGGCCATCCGGAGATTTTCGGGCAATACCACGAATGGCGCGGGGGACGTTTCCTCAAGCGCGCCTACCAGTTTCATTTCACGAGGCTGGGTGAAAAACAGGAAACGGAAATCCTGATTTTCAACAAGCTGAACCGGTTGAATCCCGACGAGTTTCCCAATGACATTTTCATCTGTGGCGGCGCCGAGGTTTATGCGCAAGCGTTGCCGCGCTGTTCGGACCTTTATCTCACCGTCGTGCAGCGTGAAGTGGAAGGCGACGCGTTCTTCCCGCCGTTTGAAAACCGGTTTGAACTCGTAGAAGAAATCCGCGATGCCCTGGAATTCAAGATTCTCCACTACCGGCATAAGAGTCTGAAGGAATAAGCCAAAACCGGGACGGATGGCGTGCCGCCGTCCCTGAAATTTGCTGTCCCTGAATTTGGGTCGCCGACACGGCGACCCTCCCAAAAATAAAAACGGGCGGGCTGTTGCCAGCCCGCCCGTGCGAATTTGATTCAGCAGCCGGTTATTCCGGTTTGGGCACGTCCTGCTTCGCCTCGTCGGCGGCGTCGAAGGCGTGTTGCAGGGCCACGAGGTCTTCGCCGGGCTTGAGCGCGTCGAGCAGTTTCTGCTCTTCCTTGAGCTGCTCGTCGGTGTAGCTGGCGGCCTTGATGGACAGGCCAATGCGGCGTTCGCCCTTGTCAATTTTGACGACGCGCGCGGTGACTTCCTGCCCGACCTTGAGGATGTTTTTGATCTTGTCCACGCGATCCTCGCTGATTTGCGAGATGTGCACCAGGCCGTCAATCTCGTGTTTCAACCCGACGAACGCGCCGAAACTGGCCAGCTTGGTGACGCTGCCGGTGACGAGGTCGCCGACCTTGTAGAACTGGTCAATGTTCTCCCACGGATCCTGTCCGAGCTGTTTCATGCCGAGCGCAATGCGCTGGTTTGGGCGGTCCACTTCGAGCACCACGGCCTCGACTTCGTCGCCCTTCTTCAATACCTCGCTGGGATGATTGACCTTGCGCGTCCAGGAGATGTCGGACACGTGAATCATGCCGTCGATGCCCTCTTCCAGTTCGACGAACGCGCCGTAGCTGGTGAGGTTGCGCACCTTGCCCTTGACATGCGTGCCGGCGGGATATTTCTGCTCGGCGTTGTCCCACGGATTGCTTTCCAACTGGCGGATGCCGAGGGAAATCTTTTGTTCCTCGCGATTGATGCCGAGGACGATGGCCTCGATTTCCTGGCCTTGCTTGAGAATGTCGCTGGGCTTGGCCACGCGTTTCGTCCACGACAATTCGGTGACGTGCACCAGACCTTCGACGCCTGGCTCCAGTTGCACGAATGCGCCATACGGCACGAGATTGACAATCTTGCCTTTGACACGCGCGCCGACGGGATACTTCGATTCGATGCTGTCCCAGGGATTGGACATCTTCTGCTTGAGGCCGAGGCTGACGCGTTCCTTCTCCTTGTTCACGTCGAGCACGACCACGTCGATTTCCTGGCCAACCTTGAGCAATTCCGACGGATGCCCGATGCGGCCCCAGCTCATGTCAGTGATGTGCAACAGGCCGTCAATGCCATTGAGGTCAATAAACGCGCCAAAATCGGTGATGTTCTTGACCGTGCCCTTGCGGATGTCGCCGGGCACCATTTCGGCGAGCAGATGCGAGCGGCGCTCGCTGCGTTCCTGTTCGATGAGTTCGCGGCGCGACAGGACGATGTTCTGCCGTTCCTGGTTGATCTTGACGACTTTGAACTCGTAGCTGTTGCCGACAAATTGCGCGAGGTTCTTCGGCGTGACGACGTCAATTTGCGACGCGGGCAAAAATGCCTCGACGCCGACGTTGACGACCAGGCCGCCTTTGACGACCGACTTGACCTTGCCGGTGATGCGGCCGCCTTCGTTGCAAATGGTGAGAATCTTGTCCCAGTTTTTCTTGAACTCGGCCTTTTCGTGCGACAGGACGACCATGCCGTCCTTGTCTTCGAGTTTTTCAATCAGGACATCAATTTCGTCGTCGACCTTCAGTGCCTTGACGTCTTCAAACTCCACGCCGGAGATGACGCCTTCACTTTTGTAGCCGATGTCCACGAGGACTTCCTTGGGACGGACTTCGATGATCTTGCCTTTGACAATTTCGCCTGCGGCAAAGCGCATCGTGCTTTGCTTCATGGCGTCTTCCATTGTGAGCATAACTATATTTGAACTTGCGGGAACTTGGGGACCCGAACGGCGGGAACCGAAGCTCCATTGCCTAACTACCGGCGCTGCAAACGGCAACGGAGGTTAAAGGTTAGGTTGTATGTTAACTGCTTTTTCTCAGCCTCAATGAACGTCCGCACACACGGCGTTCAGGCAAGATAATCATAGGAGAAATGCGGGGAATGGCAAGGGGAAATTAATATACCAGGTTCGCACCGAAATCGGGAATTTCGCCGGCTTTTACTTCTTTGCTCCATTCATCAAGCTTGCCGTAATCCATATTCCAAAATTTCCGACAAAGCTCAAAGTATTCCAGAACCGCGTCCCGTTCGCCCTTTTCAAGCAAATCTTTCGCGAGACTCATGTTCGGCCCAAAACTGTCCATCTGCGGGGAACCGGAACTGTTGCCGGCTTTGAGCAAATACGCTTTGGCTTCTTCAATTTGGCCGTTACGAACCGAGATCCGTCCAAGCACAAGATTTCCGTCTTGAATGGCATTGCCGTAATTCCAATTACTCATAAAATCCGGAGCCATTTTAAGCAATTCGTTTGCGTAATTTTCCGCATCCTGAATTTGCCCTGCATTGAAACTTTCCTTAGCCGCTGCATCCAACGCATAAAACCTGTCTTCGGCACCTGTTGCCACAGCGAGTTCCCGTTTTGCCTGATCCAGCTTCTCCTGTGCTGTTATCGGAAACTTATGCCTGACTGCCAGCGGCAATAAGAAGGGCAGAGCGAAGAGTGATACTAACAAAAATCCATTGAGACACGTTCCGATAACGGCTTTGCCAAAAACGCCTTTGCGCTCGTTCCGTATGGTCACCGCCAAAGCAACGATGCCGAAAACCAGACCCAAAATAACCAATGACAAAACGAATAATCCTACGACGTAAAATGTTGCGAATTTTGTGTGGCCATGAAACCGCAAGTACCAAATTGAAGCGACGTAGCTGAAAACTGCAATCAGAGGAATTAAAATGCTGAACAATGCTGCAAATTTAGCGAATCGATTTGCAGCCGGTAATTCGTTCAAAACCGGTGCCTGCGGCTCATTCATGACAACATCCAATTTTTTCCACGAGTCAGACGCTATGTCGCGACCGTCACTTTTGTCGAGAATTATTCGCTCATCATAGCGGCCAGTCGGCAGACGGTCGCATTTTCCAGAAGGATTGGATAATGCGGCTCTCTCCTGAGGAGCCGCTACGCCGGCAGCGGTCGGCCTTTGGTTTCGGGTGCAAACGGCAAAATCAGAAGTCCTCCGAGATAAATCAGCGCGACAACGCAGACGGCCAGGCTGAAACTGCCCAGCGTTGTCACCAGGTAACCGGTTATGAACGGGCCCGCAGACGCCAGCAACCGGCCGATGTTGAAGCAAAATCCCGCGCCCGTGGCGCGAATCCGCGTCGGATACAATTCCGGCAGGTAAATTGCGAACCCGCTGAAAATGCCGTTGTTGAAGAAGCCCAACAGCGGCAATAAAAACAACACCTGCACGTAGCTTCGCGGCGTCAGGAACGTGACCGGCAGCATCACCAGACTGCCAAGGCACATCAGGGCGAAGACGCGCCGACGGCCCACACGATCCGCCAGCGGACCGAAACTGAGATAACCCGCCAATGCCCCGATGTTCAGAAAGATGGTGGCGTAACTGACACAGCTCGCCAGATCGCCTGCCGTCATTCCCTGTAAATCCGGCAAAGCGCGGACGAGCGTCGGCGTCCAATTCGTCGCACCCCACAAACCGAACACGGCCACAAACGCCAGCCCGGACCCAACCAAAGTGCCTCGAACCAGTTTGGGCGAAAACAGCTCGATGAGTTTCGATGGTTGCGGGCCACCGGTTTGTTTTGCTTCCGCGCGCGCTTTCACCCAGCGTTCCGGTTCCTTGACCCACCAGCGCACGAGCAACGCGACCAAAGCCGGCGCCACGCCGATCAGGAACATAGGACGCCAGCCAAAGTTTCGCAGAAGCAGGCTGAGCACCGCCGCGATCAGAAAGCCGCCGGCCCAAGCCGATTGCAGCAGTCCCGCTGCTTTAGTGCGCTTGTCTTCCGGCCACACCTCGGCCACCAGCGCCGCACCGGCCGCCCATTCGCCGCCGATGCCCAGGGCGGTGATGAACCGGAACAATCCGAGTTGCCACCAGGTATGCGACAACGCCGCCAAACCGGTGAACACCGCATAAATCAGGATGGTGACCATCAGTGTTTTCGTCCGTCCGAAATAATCCGCCAACACACCGAACAAAACTCCGCCGACAGCCCAGCCGATTAAGAAAATCGAGAAAATGATTCCGCCATACCAGCCGATGACATCGGAAGTGACGGGACCGCCATCGGGCGAGCGCAGGAGGTCGTGCAGCGCGGGGTGCAGGACCAGCGCGTAAATCGTGGAGTCCATCGAATCGAACACCCACCCCAGCCACGCCACCAAAAGCACCAGCCATTGGTAACGCGTGACTCCATCACGCCATGACTCGGGTTTCACCAGGCGCAGTCTAGCGGGACATTACCAGGAAAAGAAGATGCAATATGACTTACGGGCATTTCAGAATGCAACTTCACACTTCCGCCAATCCGAACGAAGGTTTTGGAAGGGAACGCCGCGTTTACGCGGCAGCATAAAAAAAGCGACGCTTTTGCCCACTGAAGCAGGCGTTCCTTGCAGTCGTTTAAAGTTACGCTCGGCACTTCATTTGACTCTATCCCGTTCGGCTTCTACCTTCATTCCACATGTTCGAACTCGTCGCGCCATTCAAACCCGCCGGGGACCAGCCGCAAGCGATTGCGAAGCTGACCGAAGGCATCCTGTCCGGCGCGCAACACCAGACGCTCATGGGCGTCACCGGCTCCGGCAAAACCTTCGCCGTCGCCAACGTCATCCGGAACGTGGACAAGCCCACGCTCGTCATCTCGCACAACAAGACGCTGGCCGCGCAGCTTTACGCCGAGTTCAAAAGCTTTTTCCCGAATAACGCCGTCGAATATTTCGTCAGCTATTTCGATTATTACCAGCCGGAGGCCTACATACCGCGCACCGACACCTTCATCGAAAAGGATTCGAGCCGGAATGAGGAGATTGAGCGGATGCGCCTTTCCACGATGAGCTCGCTGTTCGCGCGGCGCGACGTTGTCGTCGTTGCCAGCGTCTCCTGCATTTACGGCATCGGCAGCAAGGAGGATTACGAAGCGATGATCATTCCCATCCGCGTCGGCAGCGAGATTTCGCGCGAACAATTCCTGTCGCGCCTCGTGGATTTGCAATATGACCGGAACGACATCGCGTTTGAGCGCGGCGATTTTCGCGTGCGCGGCGACACCATTGAGGTTCGCCCGGCCGGACGCGAAGACGGTTTGCGCGTGGAATTTTTCGGCGAGCAAATCGAGCGGCTGACGCGTTTCGACCCGCTGACGGGAAACAAAACGGAATTGCTCGACGCCGTCACCATCTTCCCCGGAAAACAATTCGTCACCACCAATGACAAGATGAAAAGCGCCATCCTGGCCATCCGCGAGGAATTGCGCGAGCGCATCGTGCATTTTGAAAAGCACGGCAAATTGCTCGAAGCCCAGCGCATCAAGCAGCGGACGGAATATGACCTGGAAATGATGGAGGAAATGGGCGTTTGCTCCGGCATCGAGAATTATTCGCGCCACATCGCCGGACGTCCGGCCGGCTCGCGTCCGGCGACGGTGATTGATTTTTTCCCGAAGGATTACCTGCTGGTGATTGACGAATCGCACGCCACGGTGCCGCAAATCGGCGGGATGTATGAAGGCGATCGCTCGCGCAAAACAGTGCTGGTCGAGCATGGTTTCCGGTTGCCCAGCGCGCTCGACAATCGTCCGCTCAACTTTCAAGAATTTCAGGGAATGCAGGGCCAGACGATTTATGCCAGTGCGACCCCGGCGAAGCGGGAACTGGAATGGGCGCGGCAAAGCGCTTTAGGTGGGACGGGCAGTCCTCTGCCCGCCGCCTCAACCGCCGAACCCGATCGGCGCGCTGGGGACAGCACGCCCAACCAAAAAATGCCCGGCGTGGTTGAACTCGTCGTGCGCCCGACCGGGCTGATTGATCCCAAGGTCACGCTCAAACCGCTCAAGGGCCAGATTGACGATCTCATCGAGGAATGCCGCAAACGCGCCGACGCCAAGGAACGTATTCTCGTGACCACACTCACCAAACGCACCGCCGAGGAACTGACCGATTACCTGCGCGGCATCGGCATCAACGTCCAGTATCTGCACAGCGAAATTGACGCGATTGAGCGCGTTGAGATTTTGCGTTCACTGCGAAAGGGCGAATTCGACGTGCTCGTTGGCATCAATCTGCTGCGCGAAGGACTGGATTTGCCGGAAGTTTCACTCGTCGCAATTTTGGACGCGGACAAGGAAGGTTTCCTGCGCAGCGAGACGAGCCTGATTCAGACTGCAGGCCGCGCCGCGCGCCATCTCCACGGCGAAGTGATTCTCTACGCCGACGTGATGACGGACAGCATTAAAAAATTTCTGGCTGTCACCGAATATCGCCGCAAACGCCAGGTCGCCTACAATCAGGAGCACAACATCACACCGCGCAGCGTCAGCCGCGCCGTAGAGGATAGTTTGGCCACGTACGAATCGAAACGTGAAGAAGCCAATTCCGTGTTGAAAGACGCCGGCATGGACGTTGATTTCACTGAAACCATCAACGAACTGGAAACGGAGATGCTGGCCGCTGCCGAGGCGCTACAATTTGAAAAAGCCGCCCTGCTCCGCGATCAGATCAAAGAATTGAAACGGATGATGGACGGCGGCAAGCCGGAAGATAAATCCAAATCGGTGGACTACCGTAAGAAACGCGGTTCGCGCCGCGTTTCCCGCTAAATACTGGCTGAAGCCATGACCACGGAAGAAATCATCGGTCTAAGTATAGCCTTGCTGGTGATGCTGGCGGGGTTGATTGGCAGCCTGCTGCCGGGATTTCCGGGCACGCCGCTGGTGCTGGTGGCGGCGGTCGGTCACCGGCTCTGTTTCGGTCCCGCCGGCGCAAGCAATCTGGCATTGATCATCCTGGCGGTGCTCACGCTGGCCGCGTTGTTGTTTGATTTTCTGGCCGGGATGTTCGGGGCAAACAAATTCGGCGCGACCTGGCGCGGCGCGGCGGGCGCCATGCTCGGCGGCCTCGTCGGGCTTTTCTTTGGCCTGCCGGGAATCATTCTCGGGCCGTTTCTCGGCGCGGTGTTGCTGGAATTGAGCGGCGGACGGGAGTTGAAAAAGGCGGCCAGGGCCGGCCTGGGCGCAACACTCGGTTTGTTCGTGGGAATCGTCGGCAAATTTTCCGTCAGCGTCGTCATGATTCTTCTATTCACCACCAACGTCATTCTTCGCTCGACCCCTTGATGCCGCGTCTGGGGAGAAGAAGTCCGGCGCCAGCCGTCGGCTGGACTTTCGAGCAAGTCCGTGGGAAATTGGCGCAGCGTTTATGAATGTGGCCAGCGATCCCTATCAGATCATCGGCGGGCTTGGCATCATGTTTTTGTTCCTGGCCGGCTTGTGGCATTTGATTGTCTGGGTACGCGAAGCCCCAACCAAACCGGACCCTTGGGACGCCGACGTTGAGCAAAAACTTTCCGAACCGGAAACGGCGGAGATATGTCCCCGCTGTTTGACCGAGCAACCACCCACCGCGTGGTTTTGCAGTCATTGCGGCAAGGCCATCGGTCCTTACAACAACCTGATGCCTTTCGTGAACGTATTCTCCGAGGGTGAAGTGTTCAGAAACGGCGCCACCGGCCGGTTTCGAAACCGGCCGCTCATTATTATTGGCTACTTCCTGCTTTCCCTGGCGGCATATTCAGTTTTTGCGCCCATTTTCTGGGTCGCACTTTTGGCCAATCTGAAACGTCCGCCGAATGAACCGAATGCCGCCGAAGATCAGAATGCTCCCCTGTAAACCGACTTGCGGGATGAGGTGACAAGAACGGCCAGCGTTTAAGGAGCTGCGTAATTTGTTTTGAGCCGTCTGCCGGCCATGGCTGTTTCATGCCACAAATCGATGAGGTCACATAGATTTTCCAACCATGGCAGCACGCGGGTTTCCAGCGCGTTCGAAAGCGGAATGTTGTTGTCCAAACGGCAGGTTTCGTCCACGTCCTTGATGATCGCGGCGACCTGTTCAAGTTGCCACTTGCGAAGTTGGGTAAGGGACGCGCCGCCGGTGCCCGGTCCGCAGGCGTCATCCGGTAACAGGCTCAACGTCAGGATCGGTTCCTTGAGTTGCCGGGCCAAGTTCCACCAGAGTTCGCGCGCCACGCGGCTGTCGTTGATGAGCACCAGAGTCACGGCCGTTTCAACATAATCCCGGGCAAGCTCGGCCTGCCACAATGCCGTCTTGAGGAGCAGACCGGAAGTCTCTTTCAGGTCCGCCGTTCCCGCTTCGACGCGGCTAAAAGGTCCGTTGGTCACCAATGGCTGGCCGAGATTTACCAGTTCGCCATCGACGCTCAGCGAGCACAGGACGCGTTGTTGTTCGAGGGCGGCAGCCTCGAGATAACAGCGAATGGCGTTAAGGGAACGATGTTCCGCCGGCAAATCTACCGGCATTCCGTCCAGCATGATTACAACCTCACTGTAAAATCGCGAGGCATTATCTGAATTATTGCCCATGTTTTCGCCAATAACCGCATACGGCGTGCCTGAAATGGCCGGTGGGCGAAAAGTTACTCACATTTTATTCACAATGGAAAAGGACGACAAACCGGCATGCACAACTCGGGGGGCCGGCAAAAGACACAGGAATGAATTGTTTTCCCTCTACTTCGCCGGGTTCGCGCCCCGGACGCGCAGTTGAATCGAATAAAGCGATTTGCTCGCGGTGATGAAAAGCGTTTTGTGGTCCTTGCCACCGAAGCAGACATTGGCTGTCCACGGTTCCTGCACCTCAATGCGCTCAATTTGTTTTCCGGATTTGTCGAAAACCGTCACGCCACGGCCGCAAAGGTAAAGGTCGCCTTCTTCATCCATCGTCATGCCGTCCGAACCTTTCGCGCAAAACAGCGCCTTGTTCGCCAACGAACCGTCCGGCAAAATGTCATAACGCCACGTCCGGTTCGCTCCGATGTCAGCGATAAAAAGCGTCTTACCGTCCGGCGTGCCGGTGATGCCGTTGGGTTTCTTAAGGTCATCGGTCACGGGTATCAAGATTTTCCGGTCGGGCGAAAGGTAAAAAACTCCCTCGTTGGTGAGCGCCATGATGCTGTGGTCCCAATAGGTGCGTTTGTAAAATGGGTCGGTGACGTACATCGCCCCGTTGGGCGCAATCCAGACGTCGTTCGGTCCGTTGAGATACTTTCCCTGAAAGCCCTTGATGAGCACGTCCACCTTTTTGTCGGGTGCGATGGAACAGAGTTCGTTGCTTTCATCGCAGCAGGCAATCAAGTTGCCCTTGCCATCGAAAAACATCCCGTTCGCGCGGCCGGCGGGTTGCAGGAACGTCGAAAGCTTTCCATCCGCGGTCCATTCCATGATGCGATTGTTCGGCTGGTCGGTGAAAAAAATATCACCCTGTGGATCGCAAGTCGGACCTTCGGTGAAGAGAAAATCGCCCGAAAGCTTTTGGAGGCTTGCCCCCGGCGCGATGACGCTCTGGGCCGGTATTCCCGGCGCGGCAGCCAGGGCAATGAACATGGTTGAAAGAAAAATGAACGTTTTCATAGCGCGGATAAAGTGGCGTGACGATCCGCTGGAATCCACCAAAAAAACAGCCAAGGAACGCCGGCTTTAGCCGGCAGAGGCTGCCTTCCCGCTATGCTGCCGCGAACGCGGCGTTCCTTTCCAGGGTAGGGACGCCGCGCTGCGGCGTCCGGACAGGCATCCCGACATCAGAGGTCGGGACGAAGCGCGCTGTTCCTGCCATCAAATTGATATAGTCCCGGCAAAAACGCTCCTTGTGTTCGATTATGATCTGACGCACTTTGAAGAACGCTGATTTGCTTGCAACCATGCAGCCTGGAACCAGACGATTTCTGCACTTTCTGCAAAGCTGGCTCATCAACACTCTAGCGGTGTTGGTAGCCTACTATATTGTGCCGGGTATTCATTTCGGCCCGGGCAGCAGTTACCTCGCGCCCTTCATCGCCTCGCTCGTTCTCGGCATCCTTAACGCCTTCATCCGGCCGGTCCTGATGTTGCTGGCGTTGCCGCTGTTGATTTTCACGCTCGGCCTGTTCACGCTCGTTATCAATGCCCTGCTGCTCTATTTCGTCGGTATCCTGCTCGCGCCCCACTTCCAGGTGGACAGCTTCGGCGCGGCGTTCCTGGGCGCCATCATCATCAGCATCGTGTCCATCGCATTGAACATTCTTACCGGCACCGGCAGCACACGCGTCACGTTCCAACGCCGCCAGCAGCCGCCCAAGTCCGATGATGACAATGGCCCGGTGATTGATGTGTGAATTTATTTATAATTTACGATCGATGATTGATGATTTTTGCCCGTGGGCGGAGAACGGGAACAATCATAAATCGTAAATCATCAATCATAAATTCGATACGCCGCGCGAAGTGTTTTAATTCCCCGCGCTTGAAACTCCTTTTCGAAATCCGTCAGCAATCCGGCCAATTCAGACGGTGTTTCAATTTTCCGGAATTTCGCGTCTCCCTCAAAAACCCCGGTCATCTGCCCGAAATACTCTTTGTCGTCCGTGCGCAAATAAACCACGCCTGCCGGCGCGAGCGCGGCGCGGGCGATTTGCGAAAACCGCTCGTTGATGAGCCGGTTTTTGTGGTGCCTTTTCTTTGGCCACGGATCGGGAAAGTAAACATGCAGCGCGGACACCGAATGCGGCGCCAGCAGATATTCCAGAAAATAGGCCGACTCAATTCGCACCCCGCGCAGGTTGGCCAGCCCGGCGCGCCGGCCCTTGCGGTCCAATTTACAAAGGCGGCCCAGCAACCGTTCGACGCCGATAAAATTACGTTCCGAATGCAGTTTCGCGTAATCCACCAGAAATGAAGCATCGCCGCAGCCCAGTTCCACCTCCAGCGGCTGCGTTATGGGAAAAATCCGCGTCAAATCCAGCCGTTCGACGATGGACGGCAAATCGTAAACCAAATTCGCTGACATATTTTCAACGGATGACACAGCGCAATTAAATTGCGCGTTTGACCGCCTTGACAAGCGTGTATCATCGCCGCATGAAAAACAACCCCTCACGCCCGGCTCGCATCCTGATTTTATATTACAGCCGGGATGGTCACACGAAGATGATGGCCGACTTGGTCGCCGAAGGCGCCGCGGACGTGCCCGACACGGAAATTCGACTCAAAAACACCACTGAAGCCATCGCCGACGATCTCGTCTGGTGCGACGGCGTGGCAGTCGGCTCGCCGACAAACATGGGCACTATCGCATGGGAAATGAAACGCTGGTGGGACGTGGTCGCGCAACCGCTCTGGCCGAAAGTCGAAGGCAAAATCGGCTGCGCTTTTACTTCGTCGGGCGGTTATGCCGGTGGCGGCGAATTGACGTGTCTGGCGCTCCAAATCGTTCTCATGAACTACGGCCTGCTGGTCTTCGGCGTCCCGGATTACGTCGCGCCGGGCCAAACGTTGCACTACGGCGCCGTTTGCGCCGGCAAGGCGCGTAACGAAGGGGAACGGGAGGCCTGCCGCCGGCTGGGTCGGCGCCTGGCCGAATGGACTCAAACCTTCATCTGTCATCGCCCTGAACACGATCCACGAAATGCGACCTACGCCCGGTTCCCATGAATCCGGAAAACACGCTAAAGAAATTTTCAGCCCGTGACAGGAAGTGGAAGTGGTCGGGGCGGTGAGATTCGAACTCACGACCTCTTGTACCCGAAACAAGCGCGCTACCAGGCTACGCTACGCCCCGACTCTGAAGCCGGAGAGTTTGTCTGCCTTCAGCGCGAAAGGCAATGCTGTTTTTGGCTGTGTCTTAATTCTATCCCAGCCCGGTCCACCCCCGACTGTCCAGGATGACGATAATGAATCAAAATCAACTTCCCAATGCCGCGCGGAGTCCTCGCAAATCACATTAAGGGATTTTCCTATGCGCCTAGTTGTTTGTCCCAGACCGCAATCAGGCGAAGCACCAATTGTAAGCGCCGCGCTATTCACCTAAATTGCTCATATGCAAACAATATATGCGAAGCCGGTTACGGAGAGTCCCGAGGATTCGGTTCACTTTCGGACTAATACCCTAGCCGCGCCGAACGGCAATAGCAATGGAAATGGCAACGGCAACCGCGCGCTGGTGGACGCCCTCGTCGGTTCCCGGGTTTACCGGGAATACGAGCGCGCATTCAGCGACATGACCGGCCTGCCGGTGGCGCTGCAACCGGTTGAAACCTGGCAGTTGCCGCATCACGGCAAGCGGAACGAAAATCCGTTCTGCGCGTTGATGTCGCAGAAAAGCCGCGCTTGTGCCGCATGTTTGCAGGTGCAGGAGCAGATTTGCGCCAAAGCGACGACCGAACCTCAGACGATTGCCTGTCCCGCCGGACTTTGCGACACGGCCGTGCCGGTGCGGTTGAGCGACCGGTTGATTGGCTTTCTTCAAACGGGGCAATTGTTCCGGAAGAAGCCGACGGAAGTCCAGTTTGAGCGGACGGTCAAACAGGTGGAGAAGTGGGGGGTGGACGCAAACCGCGAGGTCCTCCGCAAGGCTTATTTTGCCGGCAAAGTGGTTTCCCAAAAACAGCATGACGCTGCCGTCAAATTGTTGACTATTTTTGCCCAGCACCTCGCCATATTGAGTAATCAGGTTTTCATCCAGCAGGAAAATGCCGAGCCGCCGGTCATCAAACGGGCCCGGGAATACATCCAAGAGCACCAGGCCGAGGAACTTTCCCTCAGCCAGGTGGCCAAGGCTGTCAACATGAGCACGTTTTACTTCTGCAAAATGTTCAAGAAAATTTGCGGCATCAATTTCACCGATTACGTCGCCCGGGTGCGCATCGAGAAATCGAAAAACCTGCTGCTCAATCCCAATCTGCGCGTGAGCGAAATCGCCTTCGAAGTCGGGTTCCAGTCGCTGACGCATTTCAATCGCGTGTTCAAAAAACTCCTTGGGCAGTCGCCCACTGATTACCGCGCCCAGCTCCTTACCCACTGAGAGTATCCAGTGAGGAGTGACGGGTGACACGTAAAGAACGACAAACAAGGATGAGCTCGCGCGGCACTCGCCGCCCGATTGAGATTGGCAGCGACGCGGGATTTGCCGATATTCCTTTCATCTTACAAATGAAGGACTACCGCAAAATGTCCCGGGCTGAGCTGCTCGCGTGGATTGAGAAATCCAAATCCAAACACGCCACGCAAACGCGGGCGCAGCAGCAGCAGGCCGCCACCGAGCTAAGCGACAGCGAGGAGCGGTTGCGCGCCATCCTGGATACCGCCGTCGAGGGTATCATCACCATTGACGAACGCGGCCTCATCGAATCCTTCAACCAGGCGGCGGAAAAAATCTTCGGTTATCACGCAAGCGAAGTCGTCGGCAAAAACGTCAATGTCCTGATGCCTTCGCCACACCAGGAAGCGCATGATTCCTACCTCGCCAACTATCGCCGCACCGGCCACGCCAAAATCATCGGCATCGGGCGCGAAGTGGCCGGCCGCAGGAAATATGGCACACAGTTCCCGATGGAGCTGTCGGTGAGCGAAGTGAAGCTGGCGAACCGGCGGCTGTTTACCGGGTTCGTCCGGGATATCACGCAGCGCAAGCAGGCCGAGAAAGCCCTGCTTCACTATGCCGCGCTCGTGGAATCTTCGGACGACGCCATCATCGGCAAAACGCTCGAAGGTTACATCACCAGTTGGAACCAGGGCGCGGAAACCGTCTTCGGTTACGTGCGTGAAGAGATGATCGGCAAACACATTTCCATCCTCATCCCGCCGGATCGGAAGGATGAAGAGCCGGAGATTCTGGAAAAAATCAAACGCGGCGAGGCGGTTGACCATTATGAAACCATCCGCCGTCGCAAGGACGGCACTTTAATAGACATTTCTGTAACCATCTCGCCCATCCGCGACGCCGATGGAAATATTATCGGCGCTTCCAAAGTGGCGCGCGACATCACCGAGCGCAAACGGCTGGAACGGGAACTCCTCGAAATCAGCGACCGCGAACAGCGGCGCATCGGGCATGATTTGCATGACGGCCTTTGCCAGCATCTGGCCGGCATTGAATTGATGAGCCAGGTGTTGGAACAAAAATTGACGCCGAAATCCAAAGACGCCGCAAAACGCGCCGGCGACATCGCCAAAAATGTCCGCGACACCATCGGCCAGACCCGTTCGCTGGCGCGCGGTCTTTCACCGGTCACATTGGAATCCGAAGGGCTCACCTCCGCGCTCAATGAATTGGCGGTGAACACGGAAAAAATGTTCAAGGTGCAATGCCATTTTGAGAGCGATGCAAGCGTGGTAGTACATAGCCAGGCCGCCGCCACGCATCTGTTCCGTCTGGCCCAGGAAGCCGTGTCCAACGCCATCAAACATGGCAAAGCCAAACAGATTGCCATCCATCTCAAGTCCGATCCCGGACGCATCTATCTGGCAGTGAACGACAACGGCAAGGGTTTCCCGGCCGGAGCTCCCAAATCCAAAGGCATGGGCCTGCGCATCATGCAATTCCGCGCGGGGATGATCGGGGGCACCTTGACCATTGAAAGAAATGCCAGCGGCGGCACCAGCGTCATCTGCTCCGCCCCGAACCCCTCAACCCTTCCAACAAAATAAAACCAGCCATGCCCGCCAAAAATAAAACTCCTGCCAAACGTGTGCTGATCGTGGACGATCACCCGATGATGCGCACCGGGTTGGCGCAGTTGATTGACAATGAGCCCGGCCTTAAGGTTTGTGCCGAGGCGGACAATGCCGGCCACGCGCTTGACGCCGTCGCCCGGCAGCCGTTCGACCTGGTTCTGCTCGATATTTCGTTGCCCGACAAAAACGGATTGGAACTCATCAAGGATTTGCTGACGTTGAAGCCGGGGCTTCCCATCCTGGTTGTGTCCATGCACGACGAATTGCTTTATGCCGAGCGTGTATTGCGGGCGGGCGGGCGCGGCTACATCATGAAACAGGAAGGCGGCAATAAATTCCTGCAAGCCATCCATCAGGTGCTGGGCGGACAGGTTTACGTGAGCGACAAAATGTCCGCGCGCATTCTGGACAATTTTTCCGGCCATCGTCGCAATGCACCGGCTTCGCCCGTCGAAGGCCTGACGGACCGGGAGTTTGAGGTCTTCCAGATGATTGGCCAGGGTATGGGCACGCGCGACATCGCCATGCGCCTGCGACTGAGCGTGAAGACCGTCGAAGTGCACCGCGCTAATATCAAAGGGAAGCTGAAATTGCAGACAGCCACCGATCTCGTCAGCCACGCCATCCGCTGGGTGGAGACGGAACGGAAAGGCTGATATTTCTCCCCTCGCTGCCGGAGTGGAAAGGTTGGGCCGCCAAACCACCTTTACAAAAAACGGGAAGACTTTAACAACATTTGGCGAGTGTTCCGACTGAAAAACAGGGACGTTCTGTGTGACGAAAATTGTTATGCTGGAGACGCTTTTATATCCCAGGGCCGTGGCCGTAATCGGCGCTTCGCGGAAACCCGGCAAGGTGGGTTACGCCGTGCTGTCCAATCTCGTGACCGGCGGGTTCAAAGGCACGATTGTGCCCGTGAACCCGGAAGCCGGAGAAATCCTCGGCCTCAAATGCTACCCGTCGCTCGCCGATTATCAGGGCCAGATTGACCTCGCCATCATCGCCGTGGCGGGTAAATACGTGAAAGATGCCCTCCAAAAGGCAATCACTGCCGGCGCCAAATCAATCATCCTCATCACCGCCGGCTACCGTGAAGTCGGCGCCGAGGGCGCCAGAGCGGAGGAAGAGCTTGTAGATATCTGCCGGCAAAACGGCGTGCGGATGGTCGGTCCGAATTGCCTGGGCGTGCTCAACGCCGACCATCACATGAACGCCTCGTTCGGGCCGGCCGCGCCGCCGCCCGGAAAAATTTCCTTCATCTCGCAATCCGGCGCATTGTGCGGAGCCATTCTCGACTGGGCGGCCTATCAAAAACTCGGCCTGAACAAAGTCATCAGCTTCGGCAACAAGGCCGACCTCAATGAAGTGGACTTTATCCAGGTGCTGGCGGAAGACAAGGGAACGAAGGTCATTGCCGGTTATCTGGAAAGCATCAAGGAAGGCAACAAGTTCCTCCGCATCGCGGAACAGGCGGCTGCCATCAAACCGGTGGTCATTTTGAAAGTCGGCATCACCCAGGCCGGCGCGAAAGCCGCGTCTTCGCACACCGGCAGCCTGGCGGGCGCCGATATCGCTTACGGCGCGGCATTCAAGCGCGCCGGCGTCATCCGTGCGGAAAATTTTGAGGCGCTCTTCGATTATTCCATGGCGTTCGCCATGCAGCCCCTTCCCAACGGCGAACGCGTGGCCATCATTACCAACGCCGGCGGACCCGGTATCATGGCGGCGGACGCGGCCGAATCGCTGGGATTGAAAATGGTCGCGCCGGATCTGGTCACCGTCACCAGGCTTCGCGCCTTTCTGCCGCCCTCGGCCGCGTTCGGCAATCCCATTGACGTGATTGGAGACGCTGATCCCGACCGCTACGCCAAAGCGTTTGAAATCCTGCAGGAGGACGAAAAGATTGATGCAATCGTCGTGGTCGTGACACCGCAGAACATGACGCATCCAACGGAGCTGGCGGAGAAGCTCGCCGCAGCGCACAAGGGCAAAAAGCCGGTGCTGGCATCCTTCATGGGCGGCACGGAAGTCGCCGGCGCCAAGGAAAAACTGATGGCGGTGGGCATTCCGAATTATCCGTCGCCCGACCGCGCGGTAACGGCGCTCCGGGCGATGTGCGATTACGCAGCCTGGAAAGGCCGGCCGCCCCGCGTCGTCACGCGTTTTCCCGTCAATCACCGCCGTGTGGACCGCATTCTCAATCTGCAGTCGCGCAGCGGCACGACCCAGGTGGGCGAAGTCGAGGCGAAGGAAATTTTGCGTGCCTACGATTTCAACATCCTGGGCGGGCAACTGGCCCGGACCGGCGATGAATCGGTGGAAATCGCCGAGCGCCTTGGCTATCCGGTCGTGCTTAAAATTTCCTCGCCGGACATCATCCACAAATCCGATTTCGGCGGCGTGCGCATCAACCTGGCCAACGCCGAGCAGGTGCGCGACGCGTTTGACCTGATGATGCTGCGCATCCAGCGGCGCGCCCCCAACGCGCATTTGCGCGGCGCGTATGTCGAAAAAATGGGCCAGCGTGGACGCGAGGTGATTCTGGGCATGACGCGCGACCCGCAGTTCGGCCCGATGCTGATGTTCGGCCTGGGCGGCATTTTTGTCGAGGTAATGAAAGACGTGACCTTCCATCTTGCGCCCATCACGGCGGAAGAGGCGATGCAGATGTTGAAGGGCACGCGTTCCTATGCTTTGCTCCAGGGCGCGCGCGGCCAGGCGCCGGTGGATTTGGACGCCATCGCCGGGGCGCTGCAACGCATCAGCCAATTGGCCACGGATTATCCGGATATTCTGGAGCTGGACATCAATCCGTTCATCGTCGGGCCGGTCGGCGTGCAGGCCTACGTGGCCGACGCCCGCATGACCCTTTCAAACGTCAGCACGCATCATGAGTAGTTTTCAATATTCCAATATCGCGCATCGGCGCCATGAACCGGCGACGGACAGGAGCGCGGACAGCCATGTCCGCGAGTTCGGACGCTGTGATTCTCGCGGACAAAGCTGTCCGCGCTCCGAGTTGCAGGCCAAGTTCCCCTCATTTTGAAGTATGCAACAAAAACCGATAACCTACGACCCGAACTGGCAGGAGAGTTGCAAGTCGCAACTGCTCACCGCCACGGAAGCAGTGAAGAAAATCCGGCCCGGTCAGCGCATCTTCATCGGCACCGGCACCGCCGAGCCGCTCGAACTGGTGAGCGCGCTCAGCAAGCGCGGCGCCGAATTGCCGGACACGGAAATCGTCCACTTGCTCACCTTTGGCGAGGCGCCCTACGCGCACCGGGAACTCGCGCAGTATTTCCGCGTGAACAGCTTTTTCATCGCCGAAAACGTCCGTGATATCATCCAGGAAGGCCTCGGGGATTACACGCCGATATTTCTCTCCGACATCCCGCGGCTGTTCGACAGCGGCCAGTTGCCGCTCGACGTGGCGCTCATCCAGGTCACGCCGCCGGACCAATACGGCATGTGCAGCTTCGGCGTGTCCGTGGACATCGTCCGCAGCGCCGCCGAAAACGCCTCGCTCGTCATCGCCCAGGTCAATGCCAATATGCCGCGCACGCTGGGTGATTGTTTCATCCACGTGAACGATATTGACGTACTGGTTCCATCCGATGCCCCGATTCTGGAGGTCCCAGCGCCGGAAGTCACCGAACCCACGCGCCAGATTGCCGAGTTTGTCGCCGCGCTGATTGACGACGGCTCCACCATCGAGTTCGGCATCGGCCGCATTCCGCAGGCGCTGCTCAGTTTTCTGAAGCACAAAAAAGACCTCGGCGTGCACACCGAAATGGTGACGGACTGTCTGGTTGATTTGATTGAATCCGGCGCGGTCACCGGCAATCGCAAGACGCTGGATCGCGGCAAAGTCGTGGCGAGCTTCTGCCTCGGCACAAAAAAAACCTACGATTACGTGGATAACAACCCGCTCTTTGCCTTCCATCCCACGGAATACGTCAATGACCCGTTCGTCATCTGCCAGCAGCACAAGATGGTCGCGGTCAACACGGCCTTGGAGGTGGATCTCACCGGCCAGGTGTGCGCCGATTCCATCGGCTCGAAATTTTTCTCCGGCGTGGGCGGCCAGGTGGACTTCAACCGCGGCGCGGCCAAGTCAAAGGGCGGCAAGGCCATCATCGCCCTGCCCTCCACCGCCAAGGGCGGCACGATTTCGCGCATCATGACGCATCTCAGCCCGGGCGCGGGCGTGGTCACCACGCGCGCCGGCGTCCATTACGTCGTCACCGAATTCGGCGTGGCGTATCTGCACGGCAAGAGCATCCAGGAACGCGCGCTGGCGCTCATCAGCATCGCTCACCCGAAATTCCGCGCCGACCTGCTGCGTGAGGCCATCGCCGCGAAATATCTTTCCGCCGAAATGTCGGACAAGGAAGGGAAAATTCTGGTCGGGCCGAAAGAACTGCGCACGACCTATCTGCTCAACAACGGGACCCAGCTCAACTTCCGCCCGATTCATCCGACGGATGAGCCGCGGATGCGCGACCTGTTTTACAAACTCTCCGAAGCCACGATTTATTACCGGTTCATGAGCCACCAGACCCGGGTCACCCGGCATCAGATCCAGGATTTCGTCTATATTGACCATCGCAACGACGTGACCATCGTCGGCACCTTGCCGGAGGCGTCCGGCGAAGAAATCATCGCCGTTGGCAGTTACTATCTCGACCAGAAGACGAACCTGGCGGAAGTGGCGTTCGTGGTGGGAGACGACTGGCAAAACCACGGCATCGGCACGTTCCTGTTGAAACACCTGATGCGCATTGCGCGCCGCAACGGCATCCGCGGCTTCACCGCCGAGGTGCTGACGGAAAACAAGCCGATGCAGGCCGTCATCAACAAATCCAACTCCAAAATCCGCAGCAAGCTCGCCGGCAACGTCTATAGCTATGAGATGGATTTCGAGTAAAGTTCGTCCCAGCTGTGGCGGCAGGCATCTTGCCTGCCAGTGAACGTGGCTTCCAGCCGTGCGGCCCGCCGGCCCGAAAAATAATTTGTTTCTTTTCCCGCTTCAGCGGACGTTTATATTTCCGCTGTTTACATGCAAATTTGGCTCCGAGGGTGTCTATCGGGTAAGGGAATGTTTTCACGCCCATTTAACCGGCCGTGTTCGAAAAAGTGGGAAATTGAAATAAATTGCCATTTTCGGCCCAGGCGGATTTTCATTTGTGGATGACGCACCGCTACAAAAATTGCAGAATCATGTAATTCCGGGTTGCGACCGCGTTTGGTATGAATACTTGCAGGTTTTTTTGCAACCAATTCGCAAAAATTCCGTAGAATGAAAGCAGGAACCCGTAACAGTGAAAACCGCAACGAAAAGTGGCAAGAGGGCTATGACACGTGAACCACGTCACCCGTCACCCGTCACAGGTCACTCAGTAGCTTTCACGCTCATCGAGTTGCTCGTGGTGATCGCCATCATTGGCATTCTCGCCGCGATGTTATTGCCGGCGCTGTCCGGCGCCAAAGAGCGCGCCCATCGTATCGATTGCCTGAACAATCTGAGGCAGCTCGGCATTGCCTGGGAGGAATACGCCGGCGAATCGCACGACAAAATGCCGCTGAACGACTGGGAACTCACCGGCACGATCTCCCGAAGCCCGACGAATTCCTGGGTCACCGGCAATGCCGTCCTGGATGCGGATCCCGGAACCATCACCGGCGGCACCCTTTTCCCCAGTGTTAACAATGTGAACACGTATCATTGCCCGTCGGACCGCACTTTGATCCAGGGCAGCACCACCAACAAACTCCGCAGCTATTCCCTGAGTTGCTATCTGGGCGGCCCGGCGGCGGACACCGAAAACTGGGACATCCACCCATTGAGCCGGACCACCGAGATCCGGAATACCACCGCGACGCTCACATTCATTGACGAGGACGACACGACGATAGACGACGGTCATTTCCTTTATCCTCAAATGGACAATTGGTATAATGTCCCGTCCTGGCGGCACCAGAATGGCACCGTTCTGGCATTTGCCGACGGCCACTCGGAATACTGGAAATGGAAAGGGAAACGTCCGGACCCCGGCGGTTTCACCAGCGGCTCCATCACCGACCCCTTGTCGTTGCAGGACCTCCAACGCCTGCAAAAAACCGCGCCTTGATAGCCAGGAAAAATGAAAGCCAGTATTTTGTTCGGAATTCTGATTGTGGCGCTGATCGTGGCAGCGCTGGTCTCGTCCTCATCCTCGGTTTTGAGAATCGTTTCGAGGACAAGGGCGATTGTTGGTAATGTTTGTGGAATGGAACGCCGAACTCCGATTCGGCATGGCGGGGACAAATTGAAACGTGCCGATTCAGAGATCGGCGTTCCGATGCCTGTGTGTAATTCGTGTGTTTCGTGGTTCCCAATCGCATTTCCCCTTTGCGTTCTCCGCGACCGGGCGGTTTAATTTCCCGCAATGAAAAATCCACGGGTATTCAACCTGGTTGAACCGCTCCTGGTCGCTGCAATCATCGCAATGCCGGCCGTGGCGAAGTCAGCGCCGATTTTGCTCGGACCACCCGATCCGGGGGCTGAACATGGGTTCGATCATTGGCTTCATGGAACAAACGGTGAAGCCTGGGTTTACGTTGACGATACGGACCCGGCCAACGGGAATCAGGATTTCGTCCTCGGCAACAAGGCCGCTGGCGATGAGAACCGGGCGGACTGGCGTTCCCGGATTTTTTCGCTGGGACCCGCGGCCCGAGGAGCCCGGCCGATCACTTTTTCGTTCGCCCACAAGTTCCCGGGCAAAATCAACGGGCGGGAAAATATGCAGGTGTATTTGCGCTTCTTCGACGCAGCGGGCACGAATTTTTTGGGCCAGAGAATTTTCCGGGTCGGGTTCAACACCCGCAGCTCGAACATGGCCAGCTATAAAACCCTCACCTTTGCCGGCATCCATGCACCCGGTAAAGCCCGCACGGCCGATGTCTGGGTGACGGCGAACATCTTCGTGCCCTGGACATCGGGGACCGGACAGTTCGATGATTTTTCCGTGACGACGGTTTCCCGGCTGGGCCGGACATTGTTCGTGGTTCTGGGCGGCCTGGTAATCGCGCTGATCATCATCACGGTTGCCGTCGTGAGATGGGAACATAAGAACCGGGGGAATATTTCCTACCGGCACCGATGGAAATGAAATGAACTGCAGAAAATCATATCGCAAGACGAGCGGTGCGCCGTCGGGATTTACGCTGATGGAATTGCTGGTGGTCATGGCGATCATTGCCATTCTCGCGGCCTTGTTGTTGCCGGTGTTGAGCAAATCCAAGCAGAAGGCATGGCAGACCGTCTGCTCGAACAATGTCCGGCAGCTTCAATTGGGCTGGCAACTCTACGCATCCGAGAACAATAACAGCCTGCCGCCCAATGCCGTGGGGTTGGATCATGGCCGAACAATTGATAACCCCGGCTGGGTGGCGGGCGACATGTGGTTTGATTCCGACGGATATGACGTGACTGAAAGCGTTGATACGGATCTGCTGGTCGGGGACGAATACGCTCCTTTCGGTTCGATTGGCGGATATGTTAAAAATCCGGCGGTTTACCATTGTCCGGGAGACCGGAGCACCGTGACTGTTGCCGGCGAGATTGTGCCACGGGTGCGCAGCATGTCCATGAACGCGTTCATGGGCACTCATCGCGATAATAATTTCCGGCATTTCATGAAACTGGATGAAATAACCGCTCCCGGACCCAGTGACGCATGGGTTTTCATGGATGAACGAGCAGACTCCATTAACGACGGGCTTTTTGCCATCGATCCCATGGCGCACTACGCCATCGTTGATTATCCTTCCGTGTACCACAGCGGTGGCTCCTGCATTTCATTTGCCGACGGCCACACCGAGTATCATAAATGGGTTGAACCGACGACCATTCCGCCATTGGTGCCGGGTCAGCGCCTGCCGGGTTCTTCAAAACCGACTTCCGCCACCGACCACGACGTGGCCTGGCTGTTACAGCACAGCACCAGCGCGAAATGATTCGTAACACCTCGATTTCCCCTCTGAATCCTGGCGGGGCGAGGCTCCTGACGAGCCGGTGTAGCGTTGGCGCTGTGCGCCAATCCCATCGAGCCACAGGCTCGACACTACAACCGTAAATGGCTCGCGGGCATCGGCCTTCGCCGGGCACGGCGCTCCGATGCTTTTGTGTCATTCGCGCATTTCGTGGTTCCAAACCGCTTTCATTTTCCTTTTGCGCGCGCGGCGTCTTGGGTGGATAATCTCCGGGCGTGAAAACCAAAATTTCACTTCTTCTGTTGGCGATGTGCCTGACGGTCGGTGCAGAATTGCCATTCAAACTTCCGCCCAAGGCCAAATACACGGCTTCTGAAAAATCCATCAACCAAGCCAAGGATCTTTTGAAGCATTATCTTGCAGGTGACGCCAACACGCTGACCAATCTTTTTGTCAGACCAACGATGTGCGGTCCGGGCTTGTGGAATCTCTTGAAAGGCTCTCCATTTTTTTCAAAACCACCGCTGGCCAAATCCACAGTAAAAATTCCACTGCCGGATGGCAGAGTTCAGGAGTTACCGACGGCACTGTTGCAGAGCGAGGATGAAGTTGCATCCTTTAGAAAAGCCTTGGGTGTCCTGCTGACGTCACAGGGAAACCTGACCGTCAGAGATCCAAATCGGGATGAATTCATGACCTTTTGGGCTACTATCCCGTTCGATGAGATAAACGCCCCTCTTTTGGTTGCCGAAGGTAAGGACTATACCATTATTTGCATGTTTGATAAGGACAAAGTGTTCTGGGCTGACGAGGTGAAGAAAATGCACCCCAAGAAATAGAAACTCAGCAGCAGCAGACACTCCGCGGCTTTCGGGTGGTTCGTGCATTTCGTGGTTTCCAACCGCATTTTCCCCTTTGCGTTCCGGGCCGCTTGGCGGGATAATGTGCGGACATGAAAATTGTTTTAGCCTATTCCGGCGGCCTCGATACCTCGGTGCTGCTCTCGTGGCTCAAAGAAACCTATGACGCCGAGATGATCGCCTTCTGCGCCAACATCGGGCAGGAAGACGAATTGCGCGGCCTCGACGCCAAGGCCCGGAAAACCGGGGCGTCCAAAATTTACATCGCCGATTTACGGGAGGAATTCGCGCGCGACTTCATCTACCCGATGATGCAGGCGGGCGCGATTTACGAAGGCCAGTATTTCCTCGGCACCAGCATCGCCCGGCCGCTCATCGCCAAGGGCATGATTGAGGTCGCCCGTCGGGAAAAAGCCGACGCCATCGCCCATGGCGCCACCGGCAAGGGCAATGACCAGGTGCGGTTCGAATTAACTGCCGCGTCGCTCGCGCCTGACTTGCAAGTCATCGCCCCGTGGCGGGACGCGCGGTATCGGAACGAATTCCCCGGACGGCAGGAAATGATTGATTACTGCGCGCAACACCGGATACCCGTCCAAGCCAGCGCGAAGAAACCGTTCTCGATGGACCGGAACCTCCTGCATATCTCCTACGAGGCGGGCATACTCGAAGACCCGTGGATGGATGCGGGCGACAAAAAATATCGTGGCTCATTCACCACGCTGTCCGTTTTCCCCGAAGACGCGCCAAACAAACCGGAATTTGTCACGCTCGATTTCAGGAAAGGCAATTGCGTGGCCGTGAACGGCAAGAAATTGTCCCCGCTTGGGGTGATGAAAGCACTGAACAAGATCGGCGGCAAACACGGTGTCGGGCGGGTGGACATGGTGGAGAACCGATATGTAGGCATGAAATCGCGGGGCGTGTACGAAACGCCCGGCGGCGCGATTCTGCACTTTGCACATCGGCAGATGGAAAGCCTCACCATGGACCGGGAAGTCATGCATTTGCGGGACTCGCTGATTCCGCGGTACGCGGAACTGGTGTACTACGGCTACTGGTTCGCGCCGGAACGGCTGGCGTTGCAGGCGCTGGTGACCGAGAGCCAGAAGAACGTGACCGGCACCGTCCGGGTGAAACTCTACAAAGGCAACATCATGATCGCCGGCCGCAAGAGCCCGGTGAGCCTGTACAATCCGCACATTGCGACGATGGAAGCGGATCCGACGAAAGCCTACAACCAGGACGACGCCACCGGCTTCATCCGACTCAACGCACTTCGGTTGAAGGTTGCGGCCAAAGTCCAAAAGAAAAAATGAATTGGCGCGCGATGACCGCCCGTTCCCAATCTCGTACACATCATTCTCCACGTGTGGACGCTCATCACCGCGCTGGTCACGGCGGTCGCGTATTTCAATCTTTAGTGAATAGGTATTCAACGACCTCCCTCACCTGTTTCCTCTCCCCAAGGAGAGGACATACCGTAGTGACGTTTCTGATTGGCGAAAAATTGTCCGGCCAATTCCGTCGTACAACATTCTAAAGACGCGGCGAACGTCACTCCTTCTCCCGGGAGGAGAAGGCCGGGATGAGGGCGAGTGTTCAAACCATTCCCGTCCCAACCCGGCCCGCCGAGGCATCACAGTTTGATGTTGACAGACATCACAGTTATAGGTATTATCCGCGGCGATGAAGAAAACCAATCCGAGTTTTTTGAACGGCGTCCCGTAATTGCTGGTGCTGCGCCTGCTGGCTCGTAGCGAAATGTACGGGTACCAGATCG
>Ga0265338_10002277_pt1 | contig 29246 bp, 29 predicted proteins | sample 42126metaG_FD_193579 | JGI IMG/M metagenome (GOLD analysis project Ga0265338, IMG submission 193579) | Rhizosphere microbial communities from Carex aquatilis grown in University of Washington, Seatle, WA, United States - 4-21-26 metaG | ecosystem: Host-associated > Plants > Roots > Rhizosphere...
TTCCCACCGGCTCCGAGGCGAAGAGGAGGCCAGATGCGTTCGATTCCGCACGTGTTCTGACCAATCTGAGCCAAAAAGTGATTTTTTTTCATCGGTTGCCTCCGTCATATCGTTTGCGGATTCCAATTCCAAACTGGTTGGAGAAGCGTTTTGTGAAAGAATGAAGGTCCGAGGGCCAAAAATGGCTTCAGGAATGTAATCGCGAAAATGACTTGATGCCGTGAGCCTGCGAACCGCGAATCGTGAAGTGCACTGCAGGGTCTTTACCTGACGTAGACATGGCAACTGAAACGCACGAGATAAAGGAGGATGGGAGTCCGGAGGGAACTAGGGCAGAGGTGAAGATCTCTGTCGCACAGGGAAACGTCGGCAAGGAGCAGGAGCTGGTGTTCAAAATACTGCCGAAGAAGGACGCGGGGAGAAAGAAGCCGCTCGGATTCCAGTCCTTTGCGCTCGCTCCGGCCCGCGACACGGGGATCCGGGTGAGACGAAAAGTGGTTCCTCTTTCCACCTCGTGTGCTGGTCGACAGGGGCATGAGCCCGCTCGTCCCGCGGGTCGTCTCGCTTTGCGAAGGCGAGCCCGCGTTTGCGGGCTTTGACTGGAACCCGGCCGCCTATGGTGGCCCGACGGTCTGGGAGTTCCGCTGGGGTGCGGTCCCGTGCAGCCTCGCGTGCCAGTCGTGGCTGACGCTCAGGGTGCACGACGTCGACCCGGCCAAGGGCGCGGCGGTCGTGCGCGAGCTCGCCGACGAGCTGTTTGCGCGCTACGTGGAGCCCGTCCCGCCTCCACGGACGCTCACCATCTACACGGCCCAGAAGAACCACCAGGGAACCTACCAGTGGGCGGCCCACGGCACGCGGCTGCAGCGGAGCCTGTCGACCGTCTACATCGACGAAGGGGTCAAGGACAGGCTGGTCAGGCAACACGCCAAGTTCTTCGAGTCGAGCGACAAGTACGACGTGTGCGGCATCACGTGGAAGCGAAACACGCTGCTCTACGGCGAGCCGGGCACGGGCAAGACGAGCACGGTGCTCGCCCTCGCCAGCCACTTTGAGAAGAACGTGGCCAAGCTCACCATCACGCCCGACATGGACGGGCGTCAAGTGGAGAACCTGTTCTCGCAGCTGCCCGCCAACACGTTCCTGCTTGTGGAGGATGTCGACGCCGTCTTCGTGGAGAGGGCCGCGGTCGGCGCGCTGGACTTCTCGTCGCTGCTTAACTGTCTGGACGGCATCACCACGAGCAGAGGCCTCGTCTGCTTCATGACAACCAACCACCTCCTGAAGCTCGACAGGGTCTTCCTGAGGCCCGGCAGGCTCGACGCCTGCGTCGAGTTCGCGGTGCCCGGCGTGAAGGAAAAACGCGCGGCCCTCGCCACGCTGGCCCCGCAGTTCGCCGCCGACCACGAGGAGTACCTGCGGCTGAACCCCGACGTCACGATTGCCGAACTGCAGAAACACGCCTTTGACTGCGACATGGAGGAGAGAACCACCCTGCTTCCCACCCATCCCACCCCCGAGAGCAAAAGTTCGTCTTGAACAAAAAGAGTCTTGTCAAACGTGTTCGTTTGAGGATGCGCGCTCTCTTTCGCCCCGACCACAGGCGGGAGGAGGCCAAGAACCCCGAGAACAGAACAGAAAGCCGAAAAGGACAAAGAGTACTTCCCGCGGGAGGATTTGAACACACCCATCTCCCCTGCCCTTGAAGGGCAAGAACGCGCTCTGCCATTGAGCTACGCGAGATTCATCGATCGTTTCGATCGAACTGAAACGGGCAAAGAGGGGCTTTAGGTTTCTGAAGGATTCCCCGACGACCGCTCGCGGTGCTTGGACAGAAACTTGAGCAGGTCTCTGGTTTCGGACCGGTAGTCATTGATGTGCACCGAGCTCGTGCCGATACCAAAGATGGAGCGCATCCGCTTCTTGCAGCGTACGACGTGCTTCAAACCTTTGCTCGATTTGACCACGTAAAAGCGCACGGGTTGGTCGTACATGCCGGCGTACTTTTTCCTCGTGTGCTTTTCGGCTGACTTCCGGTCGAACCATTGCTTGTCGCCGTAGATGCACTTGAGCAGAGCCTTCGCCCTGCTCCGGGTGCCGGGTACAAACTGACCCGAGCGCTTGATGCGCATGTTCTCGCCCAAGGCTCTGAGCGCCTCGTCGAGTCTCGAGGGAGAGGCTCTGGGAAACAGCAACACGACGTACTTCATTTGTGGTCCCAACCGGGTGGGCCGGGTGGCACTGACTTCAGTTTTTTTAATCCAGATTCCCGCAAGCGTCGGCTGCGCAAACGACCGACGTCTTTATATAATTTTTTGTGTGCTCGTCAAAGGTAGATTCTCAAACGTGCGGGCTTCTGCTCCCAACCTGGCTCCGCCGGCAGCACCTCCGTCTTGGGATAGACGACGCGGAGCTCTGGCACGAGACCGGCAAGGAGAGCGGCCCGCTCCGCCGTATCCAAGAAGTCACGGCGTAGAGCAACGTCGCAGTAGTCCTCCCCGCGAGAAGCAACCCGGTCCAGCTCGGACTTGATCTCCACCCTGAGAGCGACGAGTTCGTCCGAGTCGCCCTGTCCCGTGAGTTGCCGTCGATCGGCCTCGCGTGCCTCGAGCACGCTGCGTTGGATCAACCGGTGCTGGGCCGCGACTGTGGACCACAGACCAAGAGCAACGGTGGTGCTGTCGCTCTTGGCATCAGTGCCAGGGGCCTCGCCGTCGAGACGCACAGCGACGAAGCCGGCCTCCGCCGCTGGGCCGAGATCAGTCAAATGGCTGGAAGACATGGGGACGGAGCCACACGCGAAATTCCAAGCGAGAGTTGGGGGCGGAGAGCGCGTCTTGTCAAGCGTGTAATCACGATCGTAAAGATGCAACCGTCGCCGCGCCAAGGACCTGCGGGCTCCTGCTCCAGTGCCAGGAGTACGCGAGCATGTTGAACGGCATCACTGCGCCGCAGTGCGACATGGCTGGCGATTTTCAACGAGTCCTGTCGTTCCTGCCCTGAATCCGTCTCAGTGGCCTAGTCAGGAGATTCAACACGAACGATTGTTGCCCCGAGCGGCGGCGAGCAAACGGCCCGATGCCGGGCGAGCCTTCGTCGCAGACTTGACATTCCCGCGCTCGCCCTTTTCCTCCGCTGTGCATCGACGACGGAGAAAACACGATTCACCCGGCTTGCCCGCACGCGCTGCAGAAAGAAAACAGAACAAGGATGGAGTAAATGGACGTGCACAACGCGCTACGGGCGCCCGCCCCGCGCGCAGCGACTCTGCTGGCGCAAGACCTGGTGGTGCTGGGCGATTTGCTGCGCACGCTCGCCTTCTCCCTCGACGTGAGTCGGCCGCAGTCGCAGAGCGTGCGTCACGCGGGAGATGCAGTGCGGCGCGAGCTGGACGGGGAACGTTTCACGGAAGAGCTTCGCGGAAAGATGCTGACGCGGGCGATCAAGATGACAGGCTCATCTTCCATCTCGCAGTCGTTTAGAGAACTCGACGCCGCTCTCGTCGCACGCCTCTCGTTGGTGGACTTCCCGACGGCGCACTACCACGGCGCGGCATGGCTGCGCGACCCGTCCGGGAGTCAGTTTGTCTTGGCGGCAGAGCGCGCGTACCAGGCCCTGGTCACTTTGCCAAGTTGTGCTGCAGTGGGGACTCGGTAAAGATCCTGTGGAAGACCCCGTACAACGGTGTCGGGAAAAAGCCGCGAGGGATTTTGGGGCTCGGAGCAGCAGAACTTTGCGTTCTTTTGCAGTCCAGGTTTCGTGACTTGTGACACTCGCCAACGCACAGATGGCCCCAGTCTTGTGTGCCGAATGCGGTCTCGTCTTGCCCAGGGTGCCGATCGACGGTTGCAGCGACAATGCATTTGACGCGGCGACACGCCGTGTCCTGGAGCTCGAGGTTCTCGAGAGCGGCGACGGATGTCCGCGCGTCGCCGTCGACGACTTGAAGCGGCAGGTCCAGCGGTCGCTGAAGTCGTGGCACCGACGCCACCGCGCGCGACTGCTGCGCCTTCTGAGACGCTGGGATGGGCACCTGTTTCTCGGAGGGCGCTTGCTCAGGCTCGACGGCGTCGATTTCGTCGAGGTCGTGTGGTGCACGTCGTGTCGGTGCTGCCTGCGGACGTACTGCCACGCCTGCACCCGCTTGCGTGGCCTCGCCGACGGAGACCGCTTTTCTCGGGCGTGCTCGCCTTGCACCGCGGAGGTGTCGCGACTTGCGGACCGCGCGCTCGGCCAGTCTGGACTGGCGGCGCGGCTCGTGGTGGAGTACTGCGGCTTCGTGATTTGAACAACATGCAAGGTCGGAGGCGGTGAGTGGCGAGCTTTCGCTGGTGCCATTGCGGCCGCCATGGGCGCCCCGAACGTCCTGGGTGACCTCGTCGCCCAACTCGCCTTTCCGCACTCCACTGGGACAGATTCGCGGCAGAGGCGGTGCGTGGAGCCTCGCGGTTGTTTCGCGAGGGCCGTCATGTGTGGTGCTCGACCACTGGATCATCACCGCTTGCGCGGTTCATCGATGGTCCTTGCGGCGAATGCGAACTGGTCTTGCACGGCGAAGCCGTGCTTCGGCAGTGGATGAGGAACTGCACGTCGCCTGAACCGACAGAGTCTCTCGGAGCACTGTGCTCTGCACGGGTTCTGTGCCCACCACGACGATTCCGGACGCCGCTGTACGACGCTCCTCTACACCGGCGCCGGTTCCCGGCGGAGCTTCAGGTGTCGGCATCACCGGTCGGCGCTGCGCCGGCTCAGGTTGGGGCTGGCGAACGTGCTGGTCCCCGTCGGGCTGCGCGACTTGGTGGCGGTCGTCGCCGACTACGTCAGCGGCCAGGGACGAGGAACGCGGGAGAGGTCGTCTCCACCGCCGTTTTCTCCCCCTGGATTTCCACGAGAATGACATGGGCAACGACCCTGCGCACGACGAGGTCCAGCAAACCGGCCGGCAGTTCGGCCTTGAACAGGCCCACGCTCTGCTGAAATTTCCCACGTTTTACAAGTCGGCTTCTGGTGACTTTCTGTTCGAACTGGTGGCGCATGTGCATCGTTCTCTTACTTTCCGAACCGAGTGTACTGGACAGCGGGAGTGCCATCCGACTTCGAGAAATCCAGCGATGCAACGACGGCTCACGTCGCACTTCCCCCCAAACACCGATGTTGCGGCGTGGACGAGATGCACCGATCACGGTTCGTCTGGCGTCTCCATCAAGTGCTGGGCGGCGGGAGTGAAGACGTCGGCGCACGAAATGTGACGGTATGAGGAGTGAGATTGAGGCTGACCGGTGCATCGTGCCGCGCAGCGGCCGTAGATCTGATCGAAGCCGGCTCCCTTCATCAGCAGGGCCGAGCCGGGTGGCTTGGGGGTTCCCGCGGCCAGTTTGTCATAACGTTCCGAGAGCTCGCTCCTCCACACTCCGCGACAGATGTGTTCGCAAATCCTGTTCCTGGCTTCTTGCGTCGGCACCGTCGAGGCGGCAGCGAGAACGTGTTTGAATTCTTCGCGTTCAGTGGACATGTCTGGCTTAAGCGCCTGTGATACTAGTAGTGAGAATGTCTTGCCAAGCGTTCACGATTGCGGAGATTCGTGATTGGATTTCTAAATCCATGTGGGCGGGGCGAGAGGGTCCCTGCAAAGACCGGAGTTTTTACTTTCTCATAGTTTTCGCTGTGCGTTCATCGCGCTGCGTCTCGATGCCCTTTGCGGTGGGTGGATCAGGGACGGCCGGCCGCGACGGCGATCCACGACAGTCTCAAGATCTGCGCCCAGGAGGTCTGTGCCAGACTCTCACGCGCGGCACTGAACCCGGTCTCACCGCCGGGATGGTCGACGCGCCACACCTTGGCCGTGAACCCGGCGGGAGAGACGCCGGCCAGCGACACGGCGAACGTGTCCTGGGCAGTCGGCGACAGACCGCTCTGGTCGAGCGCCGTCACCGTCACGACCGGCACAGATCTGAAGGCGAACGGAAAGCTGATCGTCACTTTCACCACGCCCTGCCCGCACGGCGGAACCAGCGTCTCGGTGAGCTTGTTGGGTCCGACGGTGGCCACTCCCGTCTGGATGACGGGGCTGTTCTTCTTGCACGGCATCTCGGGCAGCCAGTCCGACGCGGCCGCGCAGGCTCCGGCCGCCGGCGACGATGGCTTCTTGCTGCTCTTGACTTTTTTATCGGACATGGGGAAAAAGCACGGATGTCGTGTGTGTTTTTTTCTTTCCAGCACGGTGGATGCTCGCGGGACGCTTTCTTTCTCTCCGCCTTTCTTGTCGTTGTTCTGTCGGCACAAGGCCTGGCGGTCCTGTGCTCAGTTTTGTTTTGTTCCGCCTGCAAGCCGCTACTTGTTCTTGGCATCGTGATCTGCGTCGTGGCCGCCGGTCTGGATGACGACTGCGTCCGCCGCGTGCCGGTGCTGGAGCTGTGCGTGTGATGGGCAGTGCGGTCTGCGGTCAACGTGGTGCAGTGTGCTTCTTCTGCCGGCTGACATCTTGAGCGACTGCGTCCTTCCTTTTCTTCGACGGGACGTCGGCCTTCGGGACGGAGTCGCGTATACCCGCGTCTTCACGCGCGGTGGCGTCGCGACGCCGGCGTGGTCTCCGTGTTCCGACTGCGATCGGTTCCTGGATGCCGACGGTTGTATCGAGCTGGGACCCGCCGACGATTCGTACGTCGCCTGGAGAAACGGCACGCTCGACCTATCGCTGAACCGACCCCTCGGCGTCTTCTCGCGGTGGTCCTCCGGCCCCCGCTGCGACAGGCGGGTCGCTTGCCACTACATCGACGCCAACTATGACGACCGTCGGTGCTTCCGCGAGCCGGCCCTCGAGGCGGACTGCGCCGCGCGCGAGATCTTTGATGCGCAGGGATACTCGAGAACCGAGCAGATCTGGTTCTTTGCCCTGCTGGCGGGCCGTGTGTTGGCCGGCGACGCCCGGGAGCCGGAGGACCAGCCGCGTCACGGTCGACTCACGTGCGGTATATTTGGCCGGTCTGGTGCGGGCAGCAGCACTTTTGGCGAGCTCGTGGCCTCGTCGCTGCCCCTGCACCAAACCGCCGTGGTCCCGCCCGACTCGGATTTTGCGCACACCGGCGACGCCGTCGCTGCGTTGGGTACGCGCAGCTGCAGCGAGCTGGCGGCGTTGAGATTGGTGTACTTTTGCGAGGGGTGGGGAGCCGACCTGTTGTCGAGTATGCAGGGTGTTCCGGCACAGGCCCCGGCTGCCGAGTCAGTGCAGCAATCGCTTCCTCCAGACGTGCGCTTGATGCGTGCTCTGTGGTGCTCGGCCGCTCCTCTCAGTCGTCTGGTGTGGTTTCCTCGCAAACAGGAAGAGGGAAGGCATGTTCTGCTGAGCGCTGCCGCTTTGGTCGTGGGTGCGGGCGGCGCGTCCATGGCCGCAGACTGGTGCCGGCAGCGCGCCTCGGTACCGGGGGCGCACATGGTACTGGTCGCGCACCTGGCGCGCGCCGGGCCGGTGGCACACGACCCAACGCTGATGAGACGGTGTCTGCAGGACATCGGCGCGTTCTACCGCCTGTGTCTCGAGGCGTGGGCGTGGGTGCTGCGTGTGACGGGCGGTTCGACAGACCAGTTTTGCATCTGGTCGTCCATCCCAGAGCAGTTGCGCGCGGAAACTCTGGGCCTGCTGCTAGAGCGCGCGCGTTCCAGTCCACTGAAAAGAAAGCACGGTGAGACTTGTGGCACAGAGAATTTTCGACGCCCTCGCAGCTTTTTTCCGGGCTCTTATCGAACGGGGAAGTGTTAATATGTGTATGCAAATACTCTGCAAATAGTCAAATTTAATAACATGCATCAATGGATCTACCACTGGCGTGAGGTTCCACAAAAAACGGACGCCGTTTCGGGTTCGCAAGCGAAAGCAAATCGTGCCCAGTGCCCGTCGCCCGTCACATTCCGACGGAGCACGCCCTTCCCGATTCGGCCAATGTTGTCGATTAATACTTGAACATAGGTCCTCAGCCCGCGCACCCTCGCAAATTCGTTTCTGCTCAAGAGTCCGCTGCCGGGTTTCCCTCCAGCAACGGCCTGGACTCACGATCACTCCCTCGGTGTTTAGTTCATCAAGCGTACTCAGTTACGATGCACATACCAGGACCGCCCGCTCCACCAGTCGTGGTTCCCGCCTGGAGACCTACCGCGGCTGACCCTCCACCTCCACCACCCTCCTCTCCGGGGAGGCCTATGCCTTGTGTTGCTGGTCCCTGAGCCAGTCCGCCGATCCCGCCTCCAGAGAAGTAACCGGGAGCCCCAACACCACCAATGCCAAAGCTGTTCGTAAACGGAGCGACATCTGCTCGCGCCAATGAATAAGCTCCTGCTGTCCCTTCCGAACCTACGCACCCAGTGCAGGCTGTACCGCCTCCCGTCCCACCCAACTGGGCCACCTCGGGATCAGCGGTCGAGTCTGCGATGGATCCTCCGGTCCCTCCGGTGCCGGAGCCAGCAGTGATGGTGGCGACAACCGCACCATCATCGAAGCTTGTGGCAACACCATTGCTCCCGGTTCCTCCCACACCACCCGCACCACCCCCTCCGATGGTGAAGGCGTACGCGTTGGGAAAGCCCGGGTACTCGCGGCGCACATACCCTGCGGCACCTCCGCCTCCACCGGCGGACGACTGCGCGACGGTCAAAGCTGGTGTCCCGCCTCCTCCTCCACCGCCACCCACACACTCGACTATTATTTCGTTCACACCAGCCGCGGGAGTAAAAGTACCCGACGTCGAGAGTACAACCTGACCGACCAACGCCCCAACAGCAAGCCCGGTCGGCCCAGTGTCTCCAGTCGCACCAGTGATGCCGCTTGACCCAGTCGAGCCCGTGCTGCCGCTTGAGCCAGTCACACCAGTGCTTCCGCTCGAACCAGATGAGCCCGTGTCCCCTGTGCTGCCGCTTGAGCCTGTTGATCCAGTCGCACCAGTGCTTCCAGTGGAACCGCTTGACCCAGTTGAGCCCGTGCTGCCGCTCGAGCCAGTCGCACCAGTGCTTCCAGTGGAGCCGCTTGACCCAGTTGAGCCGGTGCTGCCGCTTGAGCCAGTCGCACCAGTGCTTCCAGTGGAGCCGCTTGACCCAGTTGAGCCCGTGCTGCCGCTTGAGCCAGTCGTACCAGTGCTTCCAGTGGAGCCGCTTGACCCAGTTGAGCCCGTGCTGCCGCTTGAGCCAGTGCTTCCAGTCGAGCCCGTGCTGCCGCTTGAACCAGTCGCACCAGTCGACCCGCTGCTTCCCGTGGTTCCTACGTCACCGGTGGCACCCGTCGAGCCGCTGCTGCCAGTCGAACCCGTCGAGCCGCTGGTACCGGTGCTTCCAGTGCTGCCGCTCGAACCCGTTGAGCCCGTATCCCCTGTGCTGCCGCTTGAACCAGTCGCACCGGTGCTGCCGCTCGAACCCGTTGAGCCTGTGTCCCCTGTGCTGCCGCTTGAGCCGGTCGCACCAGTGCTTCCCGTGGAACCGCTTGACCCGGTCGCACCGGTGCTGCCGCTCGAACCCGTTGAGCCCGTGTCGCCTGTGCTGCCACTTGACCCAGTTGACCCAGTCGAACCGCTGCTGCCTGTCGCACCACTGCTGCCAGTGGATCCAGTCGAGCCGCTGCTCCCGGTCGAACCCGTCGAACCACTGCTGCCACTCGATCCCGTCGAGCCCTCGGCGGCGAGCAGCGCCCAGAACGACGGTGATGTAGCTGGATTGTGGCCGACATTATTGTCGACGAGGGACACGTAGCTCGACCCGTCAAAGGTCACGACGTCGCCGGTTGCATAGACCACCGAAGGGTCAAAGACACCGACAAAAGTCAGGCCCGTCGCGCCCGTCGCGCCGGTGCTCCCGGTCGTGCCGTTGAAGCCCGGGGGGCCAGGGTGTGGGTGCAGGAGCGACGCGATCAGGAAAGCCAGGCCGACCAGGAGCCCCACGGCAAAGAGCACCCCCAACACCCAGCAGGCGATTTTCCCCCAACTCGGGCGTCGCTGCCGGCAGTCGCATCCTGCTAGGTGGGTCGGATTACCGCACGAAGAGCCAGCGCCGCCTGGCGCAGACCAAGTGGGTCCGACGCTCAGACTGACCGGCGCATGGTCGTAGTCGGCGGCATTGTTAAATGTGACACGTGACATTCGCCAGAAGGCAATGGACGCTCTGTTGGTTTTTTCTATCTCTGGCCCGAACAGTGGAGCGGATGCTTTTTTCTTTCGCTCGAATCGAGCGCGCGAAACTTTTTCGTTTCTGTCCGAACCGGCAAGGGCTCGGGCCGGAGTTTTTTTTTCTCTGCGTCAAGCTCGCGGGCATGACTTGGGCGTTTCACTCTGCCGGGACAGGCAAAATTCCACCACGACGGCGCGTGCGGGGCAGCGCCCGACAAACAACGCAGCAGACGCGCTCGAAAACAGTGCGCGGATCCATCAAGTGGTCACCCGATGGGGCAAACAAAAATCGAATCCAGGGAGCTCCGTCGCCCGGAAACCAGAACCCTGTATAAAACTCGACCTCCAACCGAGGGGAACGTCGATGCGCTGCTGGTGACGCGGCATCCGTCACGTTCGCCACGCCGGGTCTCGGCGGCGTCGGCAACCGCTTCAGTCAGGCCGACAGACAGACGATAATCAGCCTGTAGGAGGCTGCCATAGCGACGCGCTGCTGGGCATGACAGCGGAATCGGCTCGCGGCGCGCCCTGCCGAAGCCAGGCACTCGGTGGCCAAGCTCGAGGCGCTGGGTCTCGCGGTGTCCGGCAAGGAGGCACGCTGTGACGTCCTGTGGGTGCAGTTCGGCGGCTACGACGCCTCGTACGTCGAGCGCACCTTCACCGGCGTCTACTGCTCGCCAGCACTGGATCGGCCACATGTGGGTCGTTCTTGTGGTGATGGTGATTTGCGCGTGCGACCCCACAGAACACAGACAAGGCACCATGCGTGGGGCTCACCGGTATTGGATCGGCGGCTCGCCGCTGCAGAGACTTTGTCGGTTGCACACGCGAAGCTTGTCGGATGCCGCCCGGGGAGGCCATGGCGGCGGCCGTCGCGTCGTTCTGGCTCTGCCAGGAACCAGTCGACGAAGGCTGGTGCGCGACGGATTTCTGCGTTTCGACGGTCCTCTGCTGAGCCCGCCGCTCCTGGATCGTCTGCGTGCCGCGGTGGCTGCCGCTCAAGAGAACGATTCTGGTGACCGCGGCGGCGGCTGCCTGCACGACTGGCTCGCTTCGGGTGAAGCGGACGACGTGCGGACGAAGCTGCACAGACACATCGAACCGCTGTTCACGGGGCGACGGACGCGAGCACGAGGCGGGGCGCGCCCCTCTCATCGTGCCCCTTGTCGTCCGGTCGCCACGCTGGTGTCGGCGCAGTACGCGAAGTGCCCTGCGGGAGACCAGACCCTGTGCGGGTGGCACCAAGACCTGGTCCGCTCGTCTTGCCTGACGCTGGTGCTCTCGGTCGACGGAGACTGCGCCGTGCAGTACCGGCGCGGAGGACATCGTCTCGGCCGGCTGCCGTGCGACTCGCAGGGCGAGCTACTGCTGTCTTCTGCGCCGTGGCAGCGGCTGCCTGTCGCCACCGTGCGCCTGCCGCCGGGCCACGCTGCGGTTCACCGCGCCCTTACACCGCACAGGCAGTGCCCGTCGGCCGACGCCGACGACATCCTGGTGCTGCGCTACGACGTGGGGCGACTCCGTCGTCGGCAGCTGTGGCGTCCGTCCGGCGAGGCGACGACGGCTGCAGTGAGGAAGAAGCTGCTGCTCATGGGAGGGTGCGGGACGCCGCACGACCGGTGGCCGCCGTGGGAGTACCCGCCGCTGTTTCCGGCCTCCACGACGCCTCGGGTCGAGCCGTTGGAGCGGCTAGCCGGCTGGCTGCGAGGTCACGCGGTGGCCTCCGCCGGCGACGACGACAAAGACGACGACTGGTGTCGTCGTCCCGAGTTCCACAGGCTGCTCGAGAGGGCACTGGGCGACAAGCGTGATGGCCTGCCCTACTGGCAGCTCGACGGGCTGTCCATCTCGACGGTCGAGCGCGTCCCGATGCCGGCGGGTGTGCTGGCAACGACGAGCCACGTTTGGCGGCTCGCGGTCACGGCATCCCAGAGCTTCCAGGACTGCGCCGAAGCACTCCGGGTCCCGCTGGTTCTCAAGATGCCCCGCGGCGAGCGACTGGATGATTGCGGGCCGCTCTTCGCCAGGGAGTTGCGGTACCACTCCAAGACCCCGCGCGACGCCGCCCCCGCCGCCCCCTGGACACCGGTTGATGGGACGCAAGTGCTGGCGTGGTGCGGTGACAGCGGTGTGCACAAGACGGACTACCTGACGGTGATGGTGGACTGGTGTCAGCGGACGCCGCAGCGCTCGACTCTCCTCGCGCCTCTCTCCTCCTCGTTGTTGTTGCTGGACGCGGGAGGCCGCCGAGACGACGCCGTGACGATCGCGGTCGTCGAACGACTGGCGCGCTTCCACCGCAGCGGACTGCCGGGCGGTTACGTACACGAGGCCCTTGCGGGCGATCCGCTCTCCGTTCCCCACCGCTCCCGTCGTGGCGGGGCGGACGTGCTGCTGCTGCTGTTGCCCGCCGCCGCCAAGGGTGCCACGTTCCCGCCGCCGCTGCCCGGCACCAGCGCCGACTCTGGGCGGCGTCGTCGTTACCACGACGAGATGCTTTCCGAGGTGGCCCGACAGCTACGCGGTGCCGCCCCCGACGGCGGCTGCGCGTCGGGGTGGTGGCCGGCGTTCTGCCAGCAGGCGGAGCACGGGGCGGCCAGGCTGAGCCGCGTTGTCGTCCACGGCGACCTCGTACCGCAGAACATCCTCGTTCTCGATCCCTGGCCGCCGGCGCCGATGCGGCTCGGCAGCGGCGGTGACACGCGTAACGAGCACGATCGTGTGCGCTTCATCGATTGGCAGACGTGGCACGTGGGGAACGGGATCGCTGATCTGTGTTCGGTGGTCGCCGACGCCGCGCCGCACGAATACCCACGCGCCTGGCTGAGCCGGGTGGTCCACTACTACTACCACGAGGTCGGTGGAGAGGCGGTCGGCGGTACCTGGCCCTCCTTCTGGAGGAACTTCGAGCAGAACCTGCTGGTCGCGCTGCTGGAGACGCACGGCGCGCTGGCGGCCGGCGGGCCAGAAGAGACACCGGATTGGTGCTTGCTGTACAACCGGGCGCTGTCTCTCACCTCGCTGATCCAGAGCCTGGGCGGTGTCGACGCCGTCGTGCGCGATTTCCTCCACCACGGGCGGGCCCGCGCCGCCGGCGTCTCGCACGACGTGGGCCGGCACTCTGTGTGCGTCGTGGCCGGCACGTTCGACAGGCTGCACGACGGACACCGGGCGCTTCTCGAGGTCGCGGCGGCCTCGGCGCTCCCGCGCGGGGAGCTCATCGTCGGCCTGTGCGTTTCGGCCTGTGCGCGCAAGACACAGGCTGACGCGGTCGAGAGCTACGCGGCACGCCTGGATGCGCTGTCACAGTTCCTGGGCTCCGTGGAGAGGCGACCGGCCACCGTCTCCATCGTGCCGCTGCGGTCGTTGGACGACTGCGCCGCCGAGAACGAGCGTCACCGCACGCTGGAAGCGCTCATCGTCGACTCGCGCTGGCGCAGAGGCTCCGGCCGCCCCCATGGGAGCCTGGCCATCTTCACCGGGAACGAGGCGTCTTCCCTCCAAACCTATGCGACGCTCAGCGACGTGGGTCTTCTGCAGGGACTCCCTGCTTGGGAGATTGTACCTGTGCCGCTCGTCCTGTGCCCGCGCACCAGGCAGAAGCTGGCGTCGCGCTCCTTGAGGGATGGCGCAATAGCGGCCAGCGGAATGATGCCATAGGAAAAACATTCTCTCTGTGGTTATGTGTGTCGTGTGTGCTCTGCAACAGTACAGCTTGACAGTACCACTACAGTAAACCGCCGCTCTGAGAGAGGTGTTCGTAGTCCGGGTTCAGGATTTGGGGTTGGGGGTCGAGTTTGTACAGGGTTCTGGATTCCCATCGGGAGCACGAAATCAATCAGACATAGGGCCTGCGGCAGTTCCGGCTGCTGTGTGACCCGGTACAATTCCAGACCAAGGCCCGCCTCGGAAATTCGCGGACAAGAACACGGCGAGGGAGGAGGAAGAAGAAAAAGAAAAGGCGGACCGTTTCGCTTCTGCCGCGCGCGTCTCGTGATGACCTCGACGGCCACGCCCCGGCACCACAGAGCGAAGAAAATGAGGTACCAGGTCGTCTATGTCTCCTCGTCGCACAAGAAACAGCAACTCGCGACCGTCTGGCTCAAGGATCTGCGGCTGCCGCTGCTCAGCCAAACGCGCGTCGGGGCGGTGCAGGCGCGGGTCAGCGTGCTTCTGCCGCCAGAGTTCAGTTTCCTCCTGACGAAACCCGCGCTCGACTGTTCCTCCAGATCGTGGAACGTCACGATTGTCACCGAGACAGCCGAGAGGCCGCTGTCCCACCCGAGTCTCCGTCCCGTGAGCCGGGCGTCGGGTCACGTCGACGTCTACGCCGAGGGCGTCGTCTTTTTCGATCCCAAGGAGGCGGAACCCTCGGATCACAGGCGATCAAGGTACCACATCGTGGCCATCAGCATCGAGGTACCGTCTGGCTATCTGGAACCGAATCCTTCCACGCGCATCGCTGCTTTCAGGCTACGCAGGCGACAACAGGAACACCCACCGGCACCACCACCCCAGCCAGAGCTACGGACAAACGCCACTACGCAACACCCACGCCCGTCGACTGCACCTTCGCGCTCTTCTGCAGCCTCGCTGAGCCGTCCTGCGTCGAACCGCGCCAAGGCTCCCTCGACGCCGTTGCCGCCCCAGTCACTGTCCGTCATCAGTGTCCCTCCTCTCGTCGGCAACGCGATGTCGGCGGTGCCACCCGTGCCGCAACAACCCAGGCAGTACAAGCTCGCCGACTTGGTTGGAGCTTGCCTTTGAAACGGCGACTGCAGAGGCGTGCACCGCTGTCAAGACAAGGTTCTAGGTACCCCAGAGGCCCGACCGATTCAGAGACATTCCCTTCTGCTCAGGCACATGCCCTCCAGCCGCCCGAAATGCAGTGTATTGTGTGCGAATCGTGACTGACCGACAAATCTGCGATTAAGAAAAAAAAAGAACGAGCAGCACAAGACAAGCGCCCGCGCAGCATGTATCGCGTTGGAGCCGTGTTGGGTCTTGCGGGCATCGGCGTCGCATGCTGGGTTATGTACTTTTACGGTTCGGTCTGTCTCGTCAGTGAACCGGGCACCTGCGTGTTCCCAGACGTCGTCGGACGCGGGGACGCGGCCGAGGCATCGCCTCAGCCGTGTTGCGGGCCGGACGGCCGTATGAGGTTGGCGCGCGCGCGCGACGACTGCGTCTACTTTGTGCCGCCGGCGTGCCACGCGCAGCTCGGCCTCCTCAACTGCACCGAGCCGTCGGCCATGTCCAATGCCTCGTCCCTGGCCTCGGGCACCCGCCTGGTGCACAGGGACCGCACCCAGCCTGTCCCGGCGGACGGCGCGGACGGCGGGTGGCCGTGCCACAGCGACCGCGTGTCCGGGGCCTACAGCTGGAACCCTTGCATCGTGGCGTGGTGCGCTGGCGCGGCGCTCGCCGTCTGCTCGTACGTCCTGGTGGCCGTCACCTTCACGAGCCTGTGCACCTGGGACGAGGACGTGCTGTCGGTGAGCTGTCGCCGGGACCGCGAGAGGTTCTGCTGCACTCGCCGCGGTCTGTGGGTTCAGTTCTTTGTTCTCGTCGTCGCCGTGGGATGCGCGGGCGTGGCCACCGCTGCCATCGCGGCGGGTTACCGCGTTCACGGCGCACCGGTGCGGCTGCAGTCCGCCGTGTTGGCCGTCGTCGGCGGCGGTCTCAACGGCAGCGACGCCGTTTGTCGCGTGCACTACTCGTGGACGAGCGATGTGCTCGGCTTTGGCGGGGTCTCCAAGCTGGTGGGCGGGGCTCCTTGCCCGGTCAGTGTACCGGGCGGGGCCTGGCTCGTCGATCTCGACCACCCGTCCGCCGGCCTGACGACGACCGATCCGGAAGCGACCCTCGCGGCTGGCATTGCCTTGGTCGCGTTGGCCCTTGTGTGCGGATGCTTCTGCCCGCTGCTGCACGAGTGGCGGCGCAGGCGATCGGCAGCGCCGGGGGAGCACGACTACGAGGCAATGGTTCCGCCGGGGGGCGTGTGACGCATTCGGCCGGTGCGCGCCTAGTCTGACCCGACGGCTCAGTTTTCGTTTTGTTTTTTTAGCAGTGCGCCTGGTCTGACCCAACGGCTCAGTTTGTTTTGTTTTACAAAAAACCGTGTGTATGCTGGCGCGACACGGAATACCGTTGATTTTATCACCACGAGCAGCAGTCATTCTCCGTACAGTGCCCGCGCCTCGAGGAGGCGAGGCGAAGCGCCTCTGGAAACGAGGCATCGCGTTTGTCCCGTTCGTTCGCACAGGCGACAAGCTCCGGCGAAGTCGAAACGACGTACTCGTACACGAGGTCAGCCAGATCGCGGATCTTGAGCCAGTCCACGGCCAAGATGTGCCGCGCATCCGACGCTGCGCATCCGTCCGAGAGATCGCTCGTGTCGCATGTTAGCCTGACTGGGTAAAACGAAGAATCCACGAGGCCGAGGGGCGTCGAGGCGGCGTCGGTGCGTCGCTCGAAGAAGAGGCGCAGGACGGTGCCTCGAGCGACGCAGAGCGAGTTCCCGAGGGGAACGAGAACGTGAACATGCCGCTGTCCGTCGTCCACCACCACCGAATCGTTACGAGCACGCGGGACGCACAGGTCGCTCTCGAGAACCATGGCAACCGAGCGAGTGTTGGCTTCTGTCACCGTGGCCGCCAACCGCCAACCCGTGCGCTCCGTCGCCACGGTCACGGCGATTCGACGTCGGCGCCCGCACAGCACCGGATCGAGCAGCATGGCCAACCTCGCGCGCCTCTGCTTGTCCGTCTCGGCGTCTGCACGCAGAGCCCGGTGGCGCTTGGTGGCCAGCCGAACCACCTCCATCCTGTGAGACGCGGTGATGACTTGCACCGCGAGTGGCGGGAGCCGGAACGATGAGTCCACCGCACGGAGCCTGTCCTTGTACCAGCTCTTGAACCTGCCCTGGAGGTCTGATCGATTCTTCGATCCGTGGAAGTAGTCGGCGCCCTCGGAGAACGGCGGCTCGCGCGCAATGTCGCGGAGCAGGTCCCATCTCAGGGCGAGCAAGAGGTTCCACGCGTCTTCAAGGTCGCCGTGTCGATACTGCACAGGCGCCGCGGCAAACGAGGCTTCGAGTGAGGGCTCCAGAGCGTGTTCAGAGAAGGCGCGACAACCAAACCACGATGGAATCGAAGAAAGCAGGAAAGACCGGACACAGCGGCATGGCCCGTGAGGACATCAAACGTGGGCAAGGGCGTCACCGGGCACGACGCGCTTCAGCCGGACCTCGTCCGTGCCAGTGTCGACAGCCACCGCGTGGTAGTTTGCTTGGGCAGCGCTCGCCCACTGGAAGATGACCCAGTTCTGCCAGAGAAACGAGGCGATCTCGCCGACGTCGTCCCCAGTCAGGCACGCCACGCTGTCCGGACGGAACGCGCTCGAGAGGCTGTCGAGGGAGCGGTGCCGCAAGTCAAAGCGCTTGACCCTCGAGTGGTTGCACCCGTAGAGCTTGGACGAGGCGCGGTGGAACTCGAAGCGGGGGTACGACTCGCTGTGCGACCGCTGGTCGTCCGTCTGGCCCTCGTGAGGGCGCTGGCCGCGTAGTCCAGGCAGAGCCTGGCGACGTCCACGCCGCCGGGGTGCGGTCGTGGGCAGGCGTCGCGAAGCGCGACTCCGAGCTTGCACGGTCTCATCGACTCGGTCCGGGAGCGCCGCCGCCTCGACAGGCAGACTTTAATTCGTGATTTGCTGTTGAGTTTTGGTTTGTTTCGGTTCTCTCGGCATTTTATGGAGGCGCCTCCAACTGGACGGCGATCACTCTTCTCGTGGCAACCGTGTGGCGCGGCAGGCGGTGGTGTCATCGACGCCAAGCGCTCGGATGGCCAGTGCCGTCCGGTCCCGGACGACAACCAACAACCGTCGCTGCGCGTCGTCACGTTCAACCTGCTCGCCGACCACTATTGCTCCACCGAGAAGTTTCGCGAGCGATACCAATACGTCGCCGACCAGGAGTCCTTGAGTTGGGAGGTCAGAGAACGGCAGCTCGTAGAGCAGATCCGCGTCTCGGGCGGCGACGTTGTTTGCCTCCAGGAGGTGGAGTGGACGAAGTGGCGCAAGTCGACGCTGTCGCTGTTGGCCTCTGACTTTCACGTGCGCGAGCAAAAGCACAGGGCCAACGCCAGGATGGGGCTCGTGATCCTCGTGGGCCGCGCCTCGCGGTGGGAGCTCACAGAGGACGCTGAGCTCGGGCACTCGCGGTGGATGCTCGTGACGCTGCTTCCCCGCACGACGACCGAGGCTTCGAGCATTGGCAGCAGCAGCGGCAGTAGCAGCCGCGCCAGCATGCACGGAGTCGTCGTGTGCAATGTCCACCTGTCGGCCCGCGCCGATACCGGGCAGCACCTGAAGGAACTCGCGTCGGCCGTCGAGCAGATCGGACGTCGCAGGCTCACCGATCACCTCAGGCCGACCCACGTGCGTGTGGGCGTTCTCGATCCCGCCGCTGCCGACTCGACCACCGGCGAAGTTCCGACCCTCGAGCGCCGTATCGATGGCGACGACTGCGACTTGTTCCGCGTTCCTCAGTTCCTCCACTGGGTGCTGGCCGGAGACACAAACGAGTTGGCGGGCGAGCTCCTCGCGCCGGCCTTCCGCTCTTTGCCTGGCGCTGGCAAGGCTGGGCCGCCGTGCGGTGGCGGGGGCGTGTCGGGCCACTTTAGCTTTGGCGGTCGGCCCGGCGCGCCGCGGACGTTTGACTATGTGTTCCACTCGCGGCTCCTGCACCAGACGGCGGCTTACGTGCTGAGCGACGGCGGAGCAGAGAAGAGGTCGACCGTCGCCCGGTGCGGACTCCCGCACCCGGAGATCAGCGGCTCGGATCACCTGCCCGTCGGCGCCGAGTTTGTGGTACCCCCGCAGCCGGGTCGCTTCCGTGTGTGTGAAGACGGCCACGACAGCCGGCAGAGGCCCGAGGACCGCGTCTCCCCGCAAAGCCGGTGGCTGGATGGCCTCGCCGGAGGTCCTCGCTCTCGCATCGCGGCGAGCGACACGCACCGGATCGCTTTCCACTGTCGAACCGCCACCGCGACCGCCGCCGAGTTCAAGTCGCTGGCAGCTGAGATCGCCTCGGTCCCTCCCGTGCAGCTGACGGCCGCCGCGCGGCTCGTGTGCGAGCTGCTGGGTCGTGATCTGCCCTTTGGACTGGATCCCGACGGCGGAGGGTTCGTCGGCCGGCGGCTCCTCTGCGTCGACGCAACCTTTGAGAGGACAGTTCTCGAGTACGTCGAGGCCGACGCGGACTTGGTGATGCACGACACGGTCGTCTTCCGTCCCGTTGTTTGTGCCGGGCACCAGGAACTAGTACAAGGGTAGCTGCCGGAACCTTCTTTCGTGATTTGTCATTTCTGTCCAAAATGTCTGCTCGGCCGAATCTGCCACAGCCTCTTGACGATGAACGAGCTCGAGCTCGTCGCACTGCTCTTGCGGGTATGCACGTACCTGTTAGCTTATCAGTGTGTAGCCAAGGAAGAAGGACATCGAAAGGCGGCCGGGTTTGAGGCGTTTCTTCTTCGCGCTGGTGACCGCGACGAGCGCCGCGTAGCCTGCGGGGCTTTGTCCCGGGCCCGCAAGGTCCTTCGTTCGCCCAAGGCGTGCCCGCTCGTGCTGTTTATACTGGCGGCCTGCTGGTTGCTGAGCAGGCTCATACTGTGCCTTGTTTTCGGCGGATCTTGGTGCGTCAAGCCCGAACTGACGATGTTCTGAGTTGACCGGCCCCGCGTCGTTCGTCTGCCACGTCCCGGTGTTCGGCCGACCGGCACACGACTGAGTATACCCAAGGGGGAGGGAGGAATCTTGAATTGCTGCTTGCAGCAGGTGTTTCGTAAAGAAGTCTCCCGTCGTCGGCACCAGTTGCCCCGCCGCCTTACTTGAGACGCAGGCTAACAGTCGTGGCGCCCGCCGGGACGTCGGTGCGCACGACGTCCCATTCGACCTCGTCGTCGCCGAGGCTGCGAGTAACGTCCGGTAGGCACAGCCAGACGGGGCCCCCAGCGAATGCGGGTGAAAGCAATAGCTCGAGATCGAATTGATCCCATCCCGACCGTCACATAGGGCCTTCCGAAACATTCCCGGCGAACAGTAATAGCCGACCTACGAGTCAGAATCCGTAGCCTTTTCAGGAAGTGGTGGACACGGACCCGGCGGTCGAAGATCTCCTCTCAATCATGATTGCAAAACGAGCGCATCCGGGACCGTTGGTCGCTGTTGGTCACATTTTCCACACGATCTCTGTGTGCGCGTGCCGAGCAGCGATGATGATAGATCGGTTCGACGACGGCGAGAATGGTGACAACGACGACGACGTACTCCTCGCGTCTGGCGACGCATCTTCTTTCCTACCATCAGGGCGCGAGGCCCCGCAGCAGCAACATCAACCAGACTCGCAGCCGCCGCCGCTCTTCTACAGACCCGACCTCGATCGCGTCGCGAGTGGCGAATACGGACCTCTGACGGCGCCTCGGGCTCCTCCGCCTCTGCCGCCGCCACCGCAATGGCCAGCCGCCGCGTCTTTGTTATCGGTCGGTGTCTCCGCACGCGATGCTTGGTGGCCTGGCTGACGGATTTTTCTTTTGTTCTTGTTTTTTGTTGTCGACCGCTGTCAGGGCGTTGTTCGGCCTGCCCACGGCGGCCCGGCGGCCTCGTTGCCAACTCGTGCCGAACCGAGCGCGCAGGTGCTGGAGTTCCTCCTCGCGGCACTCCAGCGGATGACCCTGCACGAGTGCCAAAAGGTCATCTCGGAGATGTTGGGCCCCAGCAGCCCCCCTGCCGTCCGGGCGGCGGTGGGAGCCCTGGTGGCTGTCGCCGTGCAGCACCCGGCGCACAGGCACCGCGGCGGCGTCCTCGACTATGCGCGCTCGCTCAAACCGGGCCAGCTGGAGAAGGCTGCCCACATGGTTCGGGTCGTGCGCGGCCAGAGAAAGCAGTCGGAGCTCCTGGCCGCCGTCGAGAAGGCCTACGACGAGGACCCGATGGCGAGCTACCCCCTGTGGCGCTGGGCGGCTCACGTGCTCTACCTCGGCTTGCGCCGCGCTGCCATTGAGTTTCAGACTTGGGAGGACCGCGGGCGACCGGGCGCCATCGTCTACGTCGAGCTGCCGCAGACGGCCAAGACGAACGAGACCTTCTCGGAACTGTTGCTTGACGACGACAACAAGGAGTCGCTCTTTGAGGAGGAGGAGGAAGAAGAGAAGGCCGAGGCGGCGCCGGGGCCGGGCGACGGCAGCACCGGCCAGTGCCCGGCGCTGTTGTCGCTGGTGAGAAGAAAGCGGCGCACAGCGTCGTCGTCTCCTGGCCAGCAGGAGCGAACGCGGAAGACCGCGTCACCGGCGACGGCGGGCGGCGCAGCACCTGCTGTCAAGAAGAAGGCGCCAAGAGCGGGCAAGGCCCAAGGAATCCTCGGTCTCAAGCTCGTTGTGGTCGAGGTCCTGGCGCCGCCCGTGACGCCGTCGCCCGCGACTCCCGCGCGGCCCACCCCTCCCTCGTCCCCTGCTCGCCTCTCGTCGCGACCCCGGCACCTGTGGCTCCGCTGCGACGTCGTCGGACTCTGGGGCCTTGCCGGGCCGGGCCGGCGCCGCCTGGCCGCCTCGCAGCCCGGCCTCAGCGAGGAACGCGACTCGGCCCTCTGCGCTGCCGTGCTGCCGGTGAAGGCGCTGCTGAGGCGCGCGGCCGCCGAGGTCTCTTCCAACCTGCCGCGCGCTGTCCTGTGCGACAGGGCCCTGAGGCAGGTGTTTCTGCACGTCTGCGTGCCGGACGACGTCGGCTTCGAGCCGTCGGCGGCCGTCGGCCCGTCGTCGTCGCGCGGCGCCTCGGTGAGGCTGGCCGAGTGCCACCCGCGCCGGCCCGACCTCGGGTGGAGCGCGTGGTCTCTGGCCGCCGAGGCGGGCGTCTCCGCGGTGCCGACCGCGGCGGGCCTGGGCTCGGCGGGGGGGCCGTGCTGGTGCTCCGCGGCCCCGGCCCCGGCGGTGGTCGCTCCCCGGCGCGGCGGTCCACCGACCCCGTGGTGCGTGCCGGCGGCGTGCAAGGAGCAGTACGTCTGCCAGGTCCCTCTCGTGGCGCTCGGCAAGGGAGAGGCGGAACTCCTCGCCGATTTCCAGTGCACCCTGAAGCACGCCTCGTCGCTCATCGGGCGGCGCATGTTTCCCGAGGTCGCCCCCGATCGCGTCTTTGTCGACGCCTACTACACGCGTCCACCGGTCCCGGCCGCCGCGACGAAGAAGAAGAAGAAACAGCGGTCGCCGCGACCGGGAGCCGCCGCCGCGGAGGGCTCTCGGGGACGGGGTCGTCTCCCGGGCGTCGACAGCAAGAGGGATCACAAGACATCGCCCGCTCGGGCGGACGAGGCCGAGGGCAAAAAGAGCAGCAGGAGAATGAAACGCAGCGCGCCCGACGAAGAATTGGACGATGACGAAGCCGATGACGCCGACGCCCACAGGGAGAGCAAGAGGCGCCGCCGTCGCTCACCGTCCTCCCTCTCCCGCGCGCTCTCTGACTCGGAGCACACGCAAGACGAAGAGAGAAGTGACGCCGACTCGGACTCGGGAGGGGCAGAATGAACGCCGCCCTCTGGCCTTGTCTGTTTGAATTTGTAATACACTTTAATACTTGAATACACTTTAATACTTGAACGTTCGCGCTCTTTTGTGCCTGCTTCTCACGGCAACGTCGCCGGCGGGAGTGCTCCAAGAAAAAAAAAGAAAGAAGACAGCGACTCAAAGCTGTGAGCGAGAGAGCGGCGTCGACTGACACCCCAGCGAAGCCCACATGTTGGCGCATTTGCCTGGCGCCACAAGGCTCAAGGAGACGGAAGAGCTGGTCGCAGCCTGCCTGCGCGACCACCTGACCCCGCTGGCCAGCGCGACGCTGCTGGCACACCCGCTGCTCTTCCTCGACTTGGAGGCGGCCGCGATCGCGGCAGGAAGGAGCATCGCCTCTGAGTTTGGCGCCGTCGTGGTCGAACCGGGCCGTGGCGCCGGCGGTCCCGAGTTGCACATCGAGGCCTGGCACGGTTACCTCGCAGTGCCGTTGCCAGAGCCCGTGTGGACGCACTCGCTGTCGCCTCGGTTCCTCACACTCGACGCAGAGTCTTCGAACAACGACGCCCGGCTCAAGCGGGACGCGGCACGCGGCGAACCGTCGGCGCTCAGGACGGCGTACCGCGCGGCGCGCACCGCCCGCGGAGAACTCCGGGCGATCGAAGTCTGCGGGGCCCTGTGCGCGTGGCTGCGCAGGGCCGCGGGGAGAATCGTCTGCAAGGGACCGCGCGACAGGCTCTGGCTGCTCGAGCTGCTGCTGCTGTCGAGCGGGGCCGGAGACCTGGCCCGGGAGCTCGGCGCCGCGATGGTCGACGCAGACCCGTTCTGCGGCAGGTTCCTGTCGGCCGTCGCCGGTACCGGCCGAGGCCTCAGGGCCTGGATGGAGGCGACCTGCAGGGCATGTGTCTCGGCGCTGCCGACCCACCACCCCACGGCCGACGCCGCGGCACTGTGTCTCGTCGCGGCCGAGACGGCATCCAGGGCCTTGTCCTGCCTCGGCGACGCCGGCAAGCAGCAGCAGCAGCACCCGCAGAGCGGTAGGCCCGCCCCCGGCAGCGCTGCGGCGCTCCTCCTGGGCGCGGAACCCGACTCCCCGTACCAGTGCTGGTTCGCCGCGAACGACCAGTGGTCCCGCTGGATGGGATCGCGGGCCGCCGCGTGGATGCGCAGCGCCGGCCTGGCGCGTTGCGACCTGCTCGTCGCCCACCTGGGCGCCTACCTCCGGGCGTGCGGCCGCGCGAACGGGTCGCTGCTGGCGCCTCCCGGCAGGCACTCGCAGGACTCGGCGGTTCGCTGCATGCAACAGCTCGTCTCGACGGTGGAAGCGTGCCTGGTGCAGACGCTCTGCCAGGCGGGCACGCGGTTCTACGCCCTGGGCCCCGACGCGCGCCTCGCAGTCGTGTGCGGCATACTCAGGGCGTTTCGTCACACCTCTGCCCCACCGCAGACTTGACATTGCGTCCGCTCGCCTTGACCCGAGGAGTCAAAAGACAAGCGTAGCCGCACGGCGCAGGCAGCACAGGCCGGCCGCCGACACAGCCCACCTGCCGGGGCCCACGGTGAGCGCCTTGGCCCAGAGCCGGTACGGTTCCGTTGCGACCGGGCGACCTCCAGGTGGTTCGCCGAGCAGCTGCTGCGTGACGCGGTCGCAGTACGCTCCGAGCACCGCCACGGCGGCCGCCTCGTCCGACCACATGGCCCGGACCGCAGGCCTCCGCCGCACGGCCGCCAGCAGGCGCGTGGACAGCGCCGTCAGCACCGCGGCTCGGATGACGACGCACACCCACTCGCAGAGGCAGGTGCTGCCGACACCGCCCAGTCCCAGAACCAGCACCCCGCAGAGATCGGTGAACGGCGGCAGCGCCGTGCCCTCGATGCAGCCCCTTATCACCCAGTACGCCGCCACGTAGAGCACAAAGTAGGTGGCCGACACGATGCGCAGGGGGCACCTCAGCCCTTCATCGCCAATGGCCCAGGCGCCGTACAGCAGGCGCTCCAGGTGCGCCCCCTTGGCGACGGCCGCAGCAATCGGGCCGAGAGCGGCACGGTGCCTCTTGTCTACCGAGGCAAGGGCGGCAAGATCTTCGAACCAGAGCAGGTCCGTGACCGCTGCTGCGCCCCCTCCTCCATCGGGCCGCCGGATCAACGTGAGAAGGGATCCGTCAAAGACAGCGTTAACTGGTAGAGATTCCACGTCGGCGGCGGGAGTGGTCAGGAGGAGAGGTGCCTTCATTGCGAGAGGCGTTCCAGCGGAACGCTTTGTGAATGTAACTCTGCTGTTCGCGCGCGCGCGGGACCCCGTATCGTGAGACGAAAAGAGGGAACGCAGCAAAAACAAAGACGTTCTACTGGTTTAACAAGCAGGGTGTGTTCAGATGAACGGCGAGCGCGCGAGCGTTTCTGGGCTTGCCGCGCAGCTGAGCCGAGGCGGGTGGACGGCGGCTGCCGCACCGTGCACCGAGGTCGCTGACGCGGGACCTTGTCCGCCGCGGGCTGTGGACCCCACTGACGCTGCCGAGCCCTCGCTTGCAGCGCACCGGGCTGATGCCCCACTGCCTTTGCTCTGCCATCCCGAGACCGGACTCGTGCTCTCCCTAGGGCAGGTCGATGAACAGGCGTTGCCGCCCTGCTGCCCCTGGCGCGAACTCCAGACAACGCTGCGCTCGCTCGACCGGCTGCCACCGGCAGGCACGGTGCCCGGAGGGATCGCGACCAGTCGCCGGGCCGAACGTTTGCCAAATGTTCGCGACGAGCGCGTGGAACCGCTTCGCGACGAGATACGCGCCAAACTGTCCACGCGGGATTAGCGAAGGGCACTGGTTGCCTGGATCCACTCCGACCAGGGCATCCAGCACCTGCTGCTTGAAACCTGCAAGGTCGGCTAGCGCCCACCCTACCGTCGGCGCCAAACGGGTCAGGAAAATAAAAATAACTACAGTAAACCGCCCCAGGGAAGAAAGTGGAAAGTCAAAGCCTTGTCGGACACAAAGCAACGATTCGCCGGCGGTCTCTGGCTTTATCAGAGCCTTGAGCTGACTTCTTTCTCTTCTTCATCTCATTTTCAAGAGAGAACGCGCAACTCTCCAAAACCACTCATGACTCTAGGAGCTTTCTGCTCTCGGCAAAAAAACTCAAAATCGAAAGAACGTCTGTCGCCCACTCAAGGCTGCTTGCCGTCTCAACGGTTAGCAGCAGCATCGCGCTGCGCCCCGCTGCTAACTGCTATTAGCAGCCATATTGCAATAGACATACTGCTAACTGCTACAATTTTAGCAGATACCATCTGTCTGTAGCCCTCAGGCGAACAGGTGTTTCAACGAGGCGCCGAGTACGGAACTTGTTCCAAAATATCGCTTTCGAGATAACGGCGGATTTGAATGTACAACATTTAATGGAACCGGATCCTAAAATTAGAAGGTCCCTTTGGTAGAGCCCAAGCCCAATGCTTCAGGTCATCCGTTCGTAGTTGAGCTCGGCGAAGATGAGAGTGCCGGGGAACATCTCGTATCCCGCTGTAGGGACGGTAAACGAGATGATGCAGTCCGTTATCACGACGTTGAGGAACTGGTAGGTATCCTTGACGAACGCGGAACCAGGGACATACTGGATGTCCGAGCAATAATTTGCGTCGGTGATCATCGCGACCGCTGCAGGATACCCTGGCTCTAAAATATCAGTAAGCACCAGTTCAAACCAGACGAAGACATCGTCGCCGATTTTCCTGAGCGCAAAATCACTGACTGTGCCAAAGGAGAGGGCGACGAGACCAGTGCTATTTGTTGTCCCAGGGGCAGATCCGGTTGGTCCTGTCTCGCCGGTCGAGCCGCTGCTGCCCGTGGAACCCGTCCCACCCGTCACTCCTGCTCCGGTTGCACCCGTCGAGCCACTGCTTCCTGTTGACCCCACGTCACCAGTGCCCCCTGTCGAGCCCGTTGGCCCCGTCACTCCTGTTCCAGTCGCACCCGTCGAGCCGCTGCTTCCCGTGGCGCCCACATCACCTGTACCGCCCGTCGAACCCGTCACCCCTGCTCCGGTTGCACCAGTCGAGCCAGTGCTTCCCGTGGACCCTATCCCACCCGTCGAGCCGCTGCTACCAGTCGAACCATTGTTACCAGTAGAGCCCGTTGGGCCACTGCTACCAGTGGACCCTGTCGAGCCGCTGCTGCCCATGAGTCCTACGTCACCAGTCGCGCCAGTGGAGCCTGTCGAACCGCTGCTGCCAGTCGAGCCTGTCGAGCCGATGCTGCCTGTGGTTCCTACGTTACCAGTGGAACCAGTCGAACCGCTGTTGCCCGTGGTTCCTACGTCACCGGTCCCGCCTGTTGAACCGCTGCTACCGCTGCTGCCAGTCGAGCCCGTCGAACCACTGCTACCAGTCATAGCTGCTCCAGTTGCACCTGTGGAGCCGCTGCCGCCCGTAACTCCTACGTCACCAGTCGCGCCAGCCGAACCCGTCGAGCCGCTGCTACCAGTAGAGCCCGTTGAGCCACCGCTACCAGTGGAGCCTGTCGAGCCGCTGCTGCCCGTGAATCCTACGTCACCAATCGAACCGCTGCTACCGGTAGAGCCTGTCGAGCCGATGCTGCCCGTGGTTCCTACGTTACCAGTGGAGCCCGTCGAGCCACTGCTACCGCTGCTGCCAGTCGAGCCCGTCGAACCACTGCTCCCAGTCATCGCTACTCCAGTTGCACCCGTGGAGCCGCTGCTTCCCGAGAAGCCTACAGCGCCAGTCGGGCCAGTGGAACCAGTCATACCTGCTCCAGTTGCACCCGTAGAGCCTGCCGAACCGGTGGTTCCGACGTTCCCCGTGGAGCCACTCGCCCCTGTGCTCCCCGTCAACCCAGTGAATCCGCTGTTGCCTGTGTTGCCCATCGACCCCATGGAGCCCGTACTTCCTATCGAACCTGTCGGACCCGTAGCGCCCGTCGCGCCGTGGTGCGGTCGCCACGGCCCGGCAGTTAGAATTGCGACCGCACCGACGGCGCCAACAGCCAAGAGAACGCCCAGCAACCAGCTCGCGATCTTGCTCCAGTTCCGCGCGCGGCAGTGGCAATCGCAGGCAGAGCGGCCGTGACGTCCGCGTACCGACGGAGCATCCCAGGAGGCCGCCTCGGACCGCACGGTCAACCTTACCAGCCCAGGCTCGTAATCGAACCCGTGCGGTGGCTGTCCTGCATTTCCCAAAGACACGTGCGAGGTCATGAGGTCTCTGACGACCTGAGGCGAGTTGCGGTCGGAAGGCTGGGTTTGACGATGCGCTTGAACGTGATCGTTTTTTCTACTGGTCACGCCTGACGTAGGCCTTTCCTGATTATGCCGCCCTGGGGTTTGTTGGTATTCCCCAGTTGATTCAACGTACACCGGGTTCAAAGGTCTCACACGAAAGTTGGTTCTCAGAAAGTGCACCGTCGACAATTGATTTCATCTGAAACTTGCGAATCCCGGTCCGTTACTAGAAAAGCTTTCTGCTCTCGGTCGAAAAAGCTCAACAATGGAAAACGGATGCATTATTTCCTCCGTGTTTGAGCAGTGGGTAGGGCGCGGTGTGTCAGGAAGGACTGACAAGGAGAACGCAAGGCTCTTTTCAGAGGAGCTCGTCCGTTGCGGAAGGGCTAGAGAGCACGTGCAACTGAAGCAGTTGCCGCGTTCAGCGTCACGGCCAGAGTTGCTGCAAGTCGCTTTCGAGGAGCAACAATGTCCTTCAACAGCGAGGAAGGTTGACCAATGCTGCAGGACATGAAGCGACAACTCGAAAGCTTCGATGACGTCGTCTACATGCCGTCGAGTGTAGCCGCAAACGTCGCTCGCTGTACGCGACTGTCGATTCTTCGGATGGACACTCGTAGCCTCTCGCATCACTGAGCCCTTCCACACCTTGTGCATTTCTTTGCCTTTCCGACGCAGTGGCATTTCCGGATGACGCCGTACTGATTTGTCAACTACGAACTGGTGATCAAGAGCGAGAAGCTCGCTCGCCACGCCAAAGGCCACATAATACACATTGATGAAGGCCACAATAATCCAAAGGCTATCCCGTATATAGGGCGTGGGTGCAAAAAATCGTTTTGTTACGTGTGAGAGAAGGAGGTAAACAATGCTTGGCGGCAGCCGGCATATGGAGCAGCGGGGATTTCATACGCGCGCGCAGCGCACCAGGTTCGACGACAGAGCGGCCATGGTCTGCGCGACGCGCCCCCTGCCCCTGTGGCGGCACGACCGGCACTCGAGAAGCATCTCGGTCGCCACGGGCGGCCGGTCGTCTCCGGCCGCGGCGGCGGCGGTCTTTTTGCTGGGACGCGGAGTCTTGGTCCCGGCGCCCTTCTGCCTCTTGGGAGGCGGCGGGGGCATCAGGTCGGCGTCCGTGGCGAGGCCGCTCGCCCCGACCCCGGCTCCGTCCGGCACAAACATCATAAGGTTGCAACACCGAGGACAAAAGGCGCACTCTCCGTCGCTCTCGTCGGTTGCCGCGCCCATCCAGATGGCTTCGTCGTCCGTCATCACTGGGAAAGGCGACCGTGCAAATGCTGCAGTACGGGTGAATGCCTCAGAACGA
>Ga0265338_10002278_pt1 | contig 29243 bp, 19 predicted proteins | sample 42126metaG_FD_193579 | JGI IMG/M metagenome (GOLD analysis project Ga0265338, IMG submission 193579) | Rhizosphere microbial communities from Carex aquatilis grown in University of Washington, Seatle, WA, United States - 4-21-26 metaG | ecosystem: Host-associated > Plants > Roots > Rhizosphere...
GCACGACGGCCGAGGAACCGGCAGAAGCAGGCGAGGGCGCCGTGATCGTTACCGAATCGCCGCTTGGGCCAGCGTTGGCGTTGAGCGTGACCGTACCGGTCGAACTGGTTCCTCCAACCACGGAGGTCGGATTCACGGAGATGCCGGTGATGCTGGCTGCATCGATAGTTAGCGAGGCAGTCTTAGTTGAGCTCCCTAGCGTTGCGGTTAGCGTGGCGACAGTGTCGGCAGACACGGCGGTTGTAGTCACACTGAACTGGACCTCGGTGTTACCCTGAAGGACCGTGGCCGAAGACGGCCCGGTCACGCCCGCGTTCCCGCCTGCGCTGATCGTGACGGTTGTCCCGCCCGAACCAGCGGCGCTGCTAATGTCTAGCGTCGCCGTAACCGGGTTGCCTCCGATTGCCGCTGTCGGATTTACGCTGAAGTTCGAGACCGTCGCCGACGCGGCGAACGGAAAGGCAGTAACGAACCCTGTCCTGAAAGAGCTGCTCGTGGTCGCCTGGTACGCGTCGCTTGTGGTGGTAAAGTCCGAACAGCTAGTCATGCCAACGGCCACTAGATTCCCCGAAGGGGTCAGAGCCAGCCCGTTAACCGCGTCTCCGTTAGGTATCGAAGTAGTCGAGGGAATGTTGGACCCACTGAGGTACGAACAGTAGCCAAGCGAGGCTAGTGTAGGATTTAATTGGGCAACAAAACCAACAAAACAATGATAGGTTTGTGTCAGCGGGTTCGACTGCTGAAAACCTCCGGACGTTACGGGGAAGTCTGTAGCATAAGTCGATCCACCAACGTAGACGTTGCCGGACGAATCGACCGTAACGGCATTGGCATAGGAGTCTGACGATGCGCCCAAGTATGTGCTGCAACTCAACGTAGTTAGGCCCGGATCGAGCCTCGAGACGAAGGCTGATCCGCCCCCGAGTAGCGACGTTTGAAATGCGCCCATGGTCACGGGGAAGTTGTCCGAATAAGATGATCCGGCCACGACGACGTTCCCCGAAGAATCGAGGGCGATCGAGTTGACGGAGTCGATTGCGTCGCCGCCAAGATAGGTCCCTGCAAGCAGGGTCGTGGCATCGGCACTAACTTCGTCGATGAATCCGCTGTAATCGCCAGCGTTCTGATACTGGTTTCGATCGGTGTTTTGGTAGCCGTTCGACTTCACGGGCCACCCGCTCGACGACGTTGTTCCAGCCACATAGAAGTTGCCCGAGGAGTCCAGGGTAATAGCGTTGATCTGGTCGTAGGTATTTCCGCTCAGATACGTTCCCGCCTGAAGCGTTGTCCCATCAGCGCTGATCCTCGCGATGAAGCCCGTATCGTTTGCTAAGTACGTGTGGTTCGAGGATTGATAGGCCCCGTTGGTCGCGTGGAAGTTCTGATAAGGAGTCATGCCGGCCGTAGCCAGGTTGTTCGAAGAGTCGAAAACAACGCCCGCGCACTGGCTGCCTCCACCTCCAATGAAACTGCTCGCGACAAGGCCGGTGCCTGAGGCGTTGAACACCGTGACGAAGCCGGACTGCAGGTAACTGGTTGGGTAGGCGCCATCATAGGCGCCGGGCGTCGTGGGGTAGTCGCTCGAGCCGGTATAGCCCGCGATAGCGACTTCTCCCAAAGAGTTGACATCCATTCCAACCGGCCAGTCTGGGCCGCCGTTCGCCCCCGATCCTCCGATAAGTGTCGAATAAACCAGGGACGAGCCGCTCGAATTGAGCTTGGTGACAAATGCCGTGCCTTCGGAGTTGTTTTGCGACCTCTGATACGCGCCCATCGTAGTTGGAAAGTCGCTGGCTGTTGTCGATCCCGCGACGTAAACGCTGCCGGAAGAATCGACGATGGTTGCCGTGCAAGTATCTTCTGAGGTCCCGCCGAGATACGTGCTGAAGACGAGAGGGTCGATGACAAGCTTACGCGACCGATCGTAGTTCGAAGCCAAGAATCCAATGCCCTTCCCGGATTGCACCATGCGGCAGGCCACTTGCCTGGTTTTGCCTCCCATGATTTGATAGGCGAAAAGGCCCCTTTCTTCGACCGTCCCGAGATTGGTCCCAATTGCGAGCGTTCCCGCTGCCGTCAGCTTTACGCTGCCGGCGCCCTTGAACGCCATGCGAATCTTGCCGGGGTCGGTTCCTGGCGCGACGATGAGATCGTAGCGCGGCATGCCCTTATCGAAGTAGTAGCGGGCCGAAACGCCCGGATAAATCTGCTCTGTTCGAACGTCGGCGAACGACCTCACGTTCGTTGCCCACTTGCTCTTATCCCGGCCGAGTAGGTAGTTAAACGAGCCCGGGAGTTCGCGGCCGGGCTTAACCGTTGCTGGAGCCGAGCCTGCGAAAGAGACTCCGACCACGTCGCCGACTCGTTTTTCGCTCGGTACCGCTGGCAAATGGCTGGCCCGAACTGGGTTCGGCACGCTCTTGTGGAAGTCGTAGACGACGCCGTCCGTGGTTACCCAGGAATCGATGCCGTTCGAGCGTGCGAGATACTTGACCCGGGAATCCCATTGGCCCTTGTTCTCGATAAACGTGTCGGACTGGCTCGACGAAAACTGACGCAGAGCTTCCGAAGTTGAAAACGAAGCCGAACCCGCCTTAATCTGGGCGGGCGCCGAGCTAGAAGATAAAAGGAGACCGAAAGAAACCGCTAAAGATGCGGTCGTTCCGAATATACGAAATTGATACACTTAAACACATCCCCACTCCTTTTCCAAAAACATGATAAGACGTTTCCCCCTATTTTTTACAAGGAAATTCATGAGTTAACGAAAATTTAACGCGCGATACCCAGGGCGTAGGAGGTGGCCGCGGTTTGCCACATAACACGGCCCGCTCGCTTGTCGTGAGCGGGCCGTTGGCTGAATGCGTCGAGGTTCAGGGCTCGACGGTCAGGGTGATGGTCTGTATTGGAGCGCTCGATATGGTGACCGTTAAGGTCACCGTGTTCGTGCCCGCCACGCGGACGGGGGCGGTTATGGTTACCGTTGTCGAGGTTGCGCCGGCCGGGATGTTCACCGTCGCTGGGACCGCTGCCAGTGCGGTGTTGTCCGTGCTCAGGTTGACGAGGAGCGGAACGACTCCGGCGAAGTGAGCCGCGTTGATGGTCAGAACAGTCGACTGCCCAGCGTGGATCGTCGTCTTCGACAACGAGGGACTGGAGGCGCCAAACGTGCTGACCGTCATGACCTGCTGCTGGTTCACACCGTTATAGCTGACCGTGACGGTAGACGACTTGATGTTCTTCATCCCCGTGCTCACGTTCGAAATTTGAACGGCGTGCAGAGGGAACGTTCCCGTGCTATGGCCAGCCAACACGACCGGCTGGGAGTCGATCGCGATTCTTCCGTCGCTGCTGTCTACCGCGGTCAAAGGCAGGTTGAGAAGCAGCGGTTCGTTCATCGTCACGGTGCCGGTTACGCCCGCCGTCATCACCGGACCCGTATTGGAGACTGTGAAGCCGGTCAGAACCGGAGGCGGATAGACGGTGAGCGTCGCTTGCTTGCTCACGCCATCAAACGTTGCGGTAAACACCACGTTCGTGATCGAAGCGACCGTGCTTCCCGTGAGGGTGAAGGTCGTGCTGGTACTTCCCGAGGGGACGGTGACCGTCACCGGCGAAGTTGCGCCCACTGCGGAACGGGTCATGGCGACGGCGTCGCCGGCCGGCCCTGCGCTGCTGGCAAGGGTGATCGTGCCAGTTGAGGTTGATCCGCTGTAGATCGCGGTTGGCGAAACGGTGAAGGCGGTGACCGCTGCCGGCGTCACCGTTAGAGTGGTTGTCTTGGTCGTCGATCTCCACGTTCCTGAGATGGTGACGGGTGTGGACACGGAGACGGCCGATGTAGAGATGGTGAACGTCTTCGTCCGGCCGCCGGATGGCACGACGGCCGACGCGCCGGCAGATGCGGGCGAGGGGACCGTGATAGCCACCGAGTCGCCGGTGGGGCCCGCGTTGGAGTTGAGCGTGACGGTGCCGGTGGAACTGGTTCCCCCAACCACGGAAGTCGGATTTACGGAGACGCCGGTGATACTCGCCGCGTCGATCGTTAACGAAGCAGTCTTTGAGGAGCTGCCGAACGTTGCAGTTAGCGTCGCGACCGTGTCGGCGGACACCGCGGTTGTAGTCACACTGAACTGGACCTCGGTGTTACCCTGAAGGACCGTGGCCGAAGCCGGCCCGGTCACGCCTACGTTCCCGCCTGCGCTGATCGTGACGGTTGTCCCGCCCGATCCCGCGGCGGTGCTGAGATCAAGCGTCGCCGTAACCGGGTTGCCGCCGATAGCGGCGGTGGGGTTTACGGTAAACGAGGAGACAGCAGCAGCTGCAACCAAGCCTAGGTCGGTCACAAAGCCAGCACTAGAATGGAATGCCCAGGAGTGCTGGTATGCGTTTGAAGTGACGGGGAAACTGCTTGAAGTCACGCCACCGACCGCGACGGTATTGCCCGAACCATCCAAGGTGACAGCGTTGCAGTCGCTATCAATGCCTAGATAGGTGCTATATAGGAGCGAAGTCCCGGTGGAGTTTAGCTCGGACACAAAGGCAGTCTGTATTGCGCCCGCATTAGAGGTTTGGTACGCGCCGGCAGTAACCGGAAAATCGTGGGAGTTCGTATCTCCTCCAACGATGATATTGCCAGATGAATCGATGACCACGGATTGCACGTAGTCCGCAACGTTGCCTCCAAGATAAGTGCCGGTAAGCAGAGCGCTTGCGTCGGCGCTTAGTTTGGCGATGAAGCCGGTAGGCTCGCCTCCTGTCCCGTTAAATATCTGGAAGGCGCCGGCAGAACATGGGAAGTCCACTGAGTTAGTCTGACCGACTACAACGGGGTCATCCGAGGGGTCTAGGGCCACGGCCAAGCACAGGTCATATGCGCTGCCGCCAAGGTACGTGCTGTAGTTGAGCTGGCTCCCGTCAGAGCTAAACTGAGAAACAATCCCGGTAGGATCAGGAAAGGCCTTGTTTGTCTTCTGATATGCGGTAGCCGAAGTTGGGAAGTCGTTGGAGTCAGTATTACCACAAACAGTCACGTTCGACGAGGAGTCTAAGACAAGGGAGTGGATTTCGTCTTGGGTGGTACCTCCCAAGTAACTTGCCCAGGTTAGGGACTTTCCGTCCAAGGCTAGTCGGGCCACAAAGCCAGTGGCGCCAGAAGACGCGTTGTTCGTACGCTGGAAGGCGCCGACCGTAACGGGAAAGTCAGTCGAGCCAGAAAAGCCCGCCACATATACGCCAGAAGAATTGACGCCAACCGCGTAGCCGTAATCAAAGGTAGAACCGCCAAGATACGTTCCAAAGTTCAACGACGTCCCGTCGGAGCTCAGTTCCGCAACAAAAGCGGTCGGGTAGTCCGGCACGTCCGCCTTGTTAGTGCTTTGGAAGCACCCCGAGGAAACAGGAAAGTCGGTGGAGTACGTATGGCCCGCGACAATAACATTGCCCAAGGAGTCTACAGCCATCGAATTGAGCGAATCCACCTGGGATCCCCCGAGATAAGTTCCTACCACTAACGACGAACCATTCGAACTCAGCTTGGCCACGAATCCGGTCGTACCGCCATGTTCCTCCTTGTTCGTTGTCTGATAAGCGCCCGTGCTTAGAGGGAATCCACTGGAATAGGTGACGCCTCCAACAACGACGTTTCCCGACGGGTCCGCAGCCACCCCGGTGCAAATGTCAGCCAATCCTCCGCCGAGGAATGAGCTGAAGATGAGCGGATCAATTACGAGGGCCTTGGCGCGGTCGTACTTGGCGAGGCGAAACGAGACGCCCGTGCCTTCAGCGACCATGCTACAGGCGACGGGTCTCTTTAGGAAACCGTCCCCTTGGTAGGCGTAAAGGCCGCGCTCCTCGACCGTTCCAATGCCCGTTTCGATTTTCAGCGTCCCCGAACGAGAAGTGGCCACGGACTTGGCGCCTTCGAAGGTCATAAGAATCCTTGTGGGATCTGCCCCGGGAGCGACCACGAGGTCGTATCGAGGCATGCCACCGTCAAAATAATAGCGGGCGGAGACGCCCGGATATATCTGTCCGGTCTGCGCTTCGGCGAACCTTCTGGCGCCGATGCCCCACTTGGATCGGTCGTTACCGATCATGTAGTTGAGCTTGCCCGGGAGTTCGCGCCCGGGCTTAACCGTTGCTGGAGCGGCCCCCGCAAAAGAGACTCTGACCACGTCGCCGACGCGCTTTTCGCTCGACATCGCCGGCAAATGGCCGACGTGAACCGGGCCTGACACGCTCTTGTGGAAGTCGTAGACGACGCCGTCCTTGGTCACCCAGGAATCAACGCCGTCAGATCTGGCCAGAAACTTTACCCTGGAATCCCATTGGCCCTTGTTCTCGATAAACGTGCCGGACTGGCTCAACGAAAACTGACGCAGAGCTTCCGAAGTTGAAAACGAAGCCGAACCCGCCTTAATCTGGGCGGGCGCCGAGCTAGAAGATAAAAGAAGACCGAAAGAAACCGCTAAAGATGCGGTCGTTCCGAATATACGAGATTGATACACTTAAACACATCCCCACTCCTTTTCCCAAAACATGATAAGACGATTTCCCCGGTTTTTTACAGGAAATTCATGAATTAACAAACTGTTAACGGGCGGCGGCTGGGTTTTGGCCGCTTAGCGGAACGCGTTGCGGCAGATTGACATCAAGCCTAGGTGCGAGAATGCTAAGCGGGGACAATCACAGCGAAGGTGGAAACGAGCAAGGCAATCCTTGTGGGGGCGACGAAGTTTCCAACACAGGGCGCACTCGACGAACTCTCGACCGAGAATCGGAAGAAAAACGTCCACAGCCATAAGAGTTAGTTTCCGCTAACGCTTCCAAAGGGCAGGACGGCAGACGAACATGTTCCAACAAGCACCGTCGTAGTGTGCCGGCGCTGAGGTTTTAGGCAGTTTAAACCACACCTCCAAAGAATTAAATATCGTCCCAAAGCACCAACATGCTATCATCGAATAAGGAAGTACTATGGGTTCGCCAGGAACACACCCACCGGATACCAGCCTCCCCCAAACCTCAAAATGGGCGTTCGGCTTCGCTGCCTTCGTGCTGGCCGGTTGTACGGGCTACCTTGTCTACTTCCAGTGGACAATCAACGCCGAGCTTGCATCCGTGCAGGGTCACTTTTCCGACCCCGGAAACCTTGGTACAGCCATAATTTCTGGTCAGATAGCGGCGTTCCGCATGGCGCTGGCACTGCATGCGGCGGGCCTCTACTGCGGAATCGGACTCCTCTTTATGGGGTTCGCCCTTTTCCTCGTGGGCGTCAAAGGAAACATCACGGTTGCAGCGACAAACGCAAGCGGCGGCCTCAAAGCATCCAATCTCGCCCCCGGGTCCTTGGCGATACTCTGCGCGGCAGTCATTATAGGCTGGTGCGCAGGGCGGACACCAAGCCTCCAGTTCTCGACGGGCACTGGCCCAGAGATCTCACAGGGGGCGGCTACAAAACCCCTTGAGCCACCGGCAAACCCAGATCAATGAACAGATTTCTAGTAATTGCAGCACTCCTCGTCGCGGTCGCACCGGGCCAGAGCCAGCAGCAGCCGAGCGAGGACCATTGGAAGCGCCTTTACCAAACCTACCTCGCTGCCCGAAAGGATGCGGACGCCGCGCCGCAAGGCCCCGAAAGGGCTCAGAAATACGCCAAGTCGGCAAATCTCGTTGCGCAGTTTCTCTTAAAGTACAAGGACCACAACACGCTCCCGTATGTGAGACTGGCTGTGACTGACGGCCAAGAATACATAATTGCCGGCGAACTTAGCTCCGGAACAAACCTATTCAAAGAGGTCATTAGCCTCGCCAACGCTCGTACCGATGGCGCGTTTAAGACCTACAAGTCCATTGCAGAGAGCTCCTTGCCAGGCACGTTTTGGTTCAATGGAAACCTCACGGGCTTCATAGACTCATCGAAAAAAACCTGAATTCCACTCCGAAAGCACGTAGGGGAGCCCGCGCTTCACATGTCCGAGCAGCTAGAAGCCCTTAGACCAACCAAGTCGTATACCTTGATGGAGCTTGTAAAGCAAGCAGGAGTCAACGTCGACGATTGGCCCAACTACGCAAAGGGCAAACGATCCCCTGCTGCCAACCCGAGATACTGCTACAACTGGGCCTTCTGCCCGCCGGATCCCATAGTTCTCAACCTCTGGCAGTTCCAGCTAACCGAAGAGGATGGCGTCATTCAGCGAACAGCCAACATGAAAAAACTGGCAAGCGAGCGCACAGGAGGGCAGCGAAGTCGGGCCATACACTTCGACCAAGCGGTCCACGCCGCATTCGAGAAGCTCCCGGTAAGGGTCATCCTCCTCGAAGGCAGACACCCCGAGAACTCTACGGTGTGGAGAGCCACCAAGCGCCTCCTCGACGATGAAACTTGGACTGTAACGAGCTACGATCCCAGCGGCGAGTTCACGGTCACGCGAGGCGCGGAGGCCTTCCCATTTGTTGACCAGTTCTCCCTTCCGGAAGATCTTAAACCCGAGCGCTACACGGTCATCGCCGAACCCTTCAAGCGGAACGCAGGCGTCAGGTGTCGCGTCTTGGCTCGCGCAAAGGGCCGCTGCGAGCTTTGCGGCGAACGAGGATTCGAGATGCCCGATGGCAGGACTTACCTAGAGACTCATCACATAGACGCCCTAGGAAAGGGAGGGCCTGATACCGACGCCAATGTTGTTGCACTTTGTCCAAACGACCACCGCCAGGCACATTTCAGCGTCAAAAGGGAGGAGATTCGCGCCGCGCTAAAAGGGATCGCCTCGAACAGGGTAGCGAACAAGGTACAACGCCGGTAATGCCCGAAGGCTTCATCAACCAATTGCATTACGGCGACAACCTGGAACGCCTGCGCAATCACATCCCAGACGGTATAGCCGACCTGGTCTACCTGGACCCGCCCTTCAACTCGTCCCGCAACTACAATCTGCTCTTCAAGCAGCACAAGGGTCAAGACAGCCCAGCTCAAATCATGGCCTTCGAAGACACTTGGGATTGGAGCCCAAGGGAATACAAGAAATTCCAGCAGGACGAGCATAACCAGCCACTATGGAAGCTCGTAGCCGCACTATATGAAATCCTCGGTGACTCGGAAATGATGGCCTACGTTGTAATGATGGCCCCTCGCCTTCTCGAGCTCAGGCGGAAACTAAAATCCACAGGCTCGCTCTACCTGCATTGCGACCCGGCCGCCAGCCACTACCTAAAGATAGTCCTAGATGTAGTCTTCGGCCCCCAAAATTTCCGAAATGAGATCACATGGAAAAGGACAAGCGCGCATAGCGATGCTAAGCACAAGTTTGCGGACGTATCTGACGTTGTCCTCTTTTACGGGGCGTCCCAAGACACGAAGTTCCACCCAGTCTACATGCCGCACGACAAGCAATACCTAGACCAGTTTTATACCCACGACGACGGGGACGGTCGCGGGCGTTACCGCCTTGATAACATCACAAGCCCCAACCCACGGCCGAACCTAATGTACGAATGGCTCGGCTTCCATTGGCCACAGAAGGGATGGCGCTTCTCCAAGGAAACCATGCAAAGAATGCACGACGAAGGCCGCGTCTACTACCCCACGAAACCGTCCGGCGACCTCGATACGACCAAACGGCCACAGGTCAAGCGCTACCTGGCAGAACAGGAGGGAACCCTCGTCCCAAACATCTGGACAGATATTCAGCCCATCCAAGCGGTCTCACGTGAACGCCGAGGCTACCCGACCCAAAAGCCCCTCGCGCTCCTCGAAAGGATACCCTCCGCCTCAACCGAAGCTGGCGATGTCGTACTAGATCCCTTCGCCGGATGCGGCACCGCAATAGTCGCCGCCGAACGCATGGGCCGCCATTGGATCGGCATCGACATCACATACCTCGCGATCAACGAAATTGTAGACCGCCTAAACGAGGAACGACGCGAAGGCCATCCCCTCGTCTACACGCTAGAAGGCACTCCGAAGGACGAGGCCGGAGCCGTTGCCCTGTTCGAGGCAACCGCCGCTCAAAACCACAAACCCTTCGAGCAGTGGGCCGTCACCCTGGTTGGCGGACGCTACAACGAAAAGCGCGGCCCGGACCGCGGGGTCGACGGCCGCATCGGCCTCTGGGACATCGGCGGCAACTACCGAGAAGGACTAATACAGGTAAAAGGCGGCAACGCCCTGAACCTCGGAACGGTCCGAGACTTCGGCCACGTCATCGAAAGCAACAACGCCGTTTTCGGCATCATGATCGCCCAACGTGAGCCGACCAAAGAAATGCTCCTGGTCGCCGAAAAAATGGGCCTTGCAAACTGGCACGGCTCGCGCGAAATCCCACGTTACCAAATCCTAACAACGGAAGGAATCCTGGAGCACGGCCAAAAACCCATAATTCCGGATGCGTACCGAATCGCCCCCCAAGAGGGAGTCGGCAAAATCACAGCCGTTCCTCAAGGCGACCTCTTTCAATCCTAATCCGTCTTTGGGATACTTCGTGCTCGAAGAACGTGGCGCAGTTCTCGCATAAGCCTCAGGAACAAACTCGCTACCTCACATATGCTATTGGTCCCTAGGCAGTCTCGGTTGGCTTGGGAACGACCAGAGCTAAGCAGTCGCCGCCTGCGGAGCGCCGGCGTAGTCGCCCGACATAATGCGTTCGAATGCGCCGCTTAGGACCCAGCGCTCCAGTTCCTGCGTTCTATAGACCGGCATCGGGTGGGTGTAGGTGCTGCTCCAGAGGAGGAAGACGAGGATCTTGCCGATCTGCTCCATGGTTCCCGCGTTTTGGTAGGCGCGGGCTTGCTCCATGTATGCTTCGCGGCTCATCTCGTGGCGCAGTCGGCTTGGCCCGGCGGTTAGCGCTATATTCGCGTCCACCGAGAGATCGAGCGACTGGGCAACCAAGAGGCCCGCGCGGTCGGCCGTGATTTCCGCTTGGCGGTACCACTCGTAAAGCGCCATCACAAGTCCGATGCTGGCCACGTCCCCAAGGCCAAACGTTCTGCGTCCCACCATTTCAATCAACGGATAGAGAATGTTGGCGACGGACATATAGAGAATGTGGTCCGCCTTGATGTGACCGAGCTCGTGGCCGATCAGGTGGTAAAGCTGCTCGTCGTTCAGCGTGTCGATGATGCTCGACCGCAGGGTGATGTAAGGCCGCTCGACGCCGCCCGCGAAGGCGTTCGGAAACGGGTTGTTGGTGACGTAAAGCTCGGGCTCCGGCATGTCGAGGATCTCGCAGCCTTCTCGGAGGATGTTGTAGAGCGTCTTATACTGCTGCGGGCCACAGCGCACCGCCATCGACATGTTGTAGCAGTACAGCCAGCGGTCGACCCCGACCTCATAAAACTTCTGCACCACCTGGGGGAGCAGCGGCACGCGCTTCAGAGCGTCCAGCGCGATGCGGTCCGTGTCGGCGACGAAGGCCGCCGACGTGATGCCTGGAAAACGTTTTCGATCCGCCATTGACAGAGTTTACGTGAGGCGGGGGTTTGGGTTTCGGTGTTGGAGCGTAAATGGGGATTTTGGGAGGTCTCGCTACAAAATCAGCATCGAATCGCCAAAGCTAAGGAACCGGTAGCCTTTGGTCAAGGCCTCGTCGTAGCCTGCCATTAGCCTTTCCCTCGGAACCAGGGCGGAAAGCATGATCAGCATCGTCGTCCGCGGCATATGGAAGTTCGTGAACATGCCGTCGATAACCTGGAACTCGAAACCTGGGCGGATGAAGATGTTCGTATCCTTCGAGCCTGCCGCAACCTCGCGGGGGCCGACCGCGAAGCTCTCCAAAGTTCGCACCGCCGTCGTACCAACCGCTACGATCCGGCCCTTGCACCCCGAAACCGCCTGGGCCGTCTCGGGAGAGATCGTGCATCGCTCGCCGTGCATCTCGTGATCCTCCAACCGTTCGGCCTTAACCGGGCGGAAGGTGTCGAGCCCCACGTCGAGGGTCACCCGCGCCAACCGGACTCCCTTCAACTCAAGCCGCTCCAGAATCTCCGGCGTGAAGTGCAGCCCGGCGGTGGGGGCGGCGGCACTTCCGGGGCTAGCGTTGTAAACCGTCTGATAACGCTCCGGGTCGGTAAGCCGTTCATGGATGTAAGGGGGCAACGGAACTTTGCCAACCTCCCGGATCAGCTCCCCAACAGAGCCGTTGGCGAAAAAGCGCACCTTTTTGCGGCCACCCCCCAAGTTCTCCTCAAACTCGCACCGCAACCCGTTCTCAAACTGCGCCTCCGCGCCGGGTTTGAGACGGGCCCCCGGCTTTGCCAGCGCCTCGAAAACGTCCCCGCCAAGGTCTCGTAAAAGCAAAAGTTCGATATTCGCCCCGGTCGCCTTACGCCCGAACAGCCGCAGAGCCGTCACCCGCGTATCGTTCAGCACGAGCAGGTCGCCAGGAACGAGAATGTCGACCGCCTCCCGGAATCTGCGACGCTCGATACGTCCGTCTTTGTGAAGCCATAAGAGCTTTGAAGAAGCGCGATCCGCAAGAGGGGTTTGGGCGATCGCGGCGGGCGGAAGCTCGTAGTCGTAGTCGCTCAGGAGAGCCAATCGAGTGCCTCCGGCATTTGGCTTAACGAGCAAATAGTCGGCGGCGAAAAACCAGCGTACGACCGGTCCAGGAACAGGGCTTGCCACCCTGCGTTACGGGCCCCTTCGAGGTCGTCCAGCGGATGGTCGCCGACATGGAGAATCGCCTCAGGGGGAAGGCCGACCCGCTGGCTTACGATTGAAAAGAGAGCTGGGTCGGGCTTTTCCGGCCCTTCTTGAAGCGAAGCGAAAACGTGCTCGAACATGGCCGATACGCCGAGGTTGCGGAGAATCCGGTGAAGGGAGTAGTCCCAGTTGCTCAGGACCACCATTCGCCAGCCCTGTGCCTGGAGATTTTGTAGCGCGGGCAGAACGTCCGCGTAAAGCTTGAACGTGTCGTCCATGCCGTAGAGCCGGGTGTCCGCCAGATCGAGCATCGACTGAAGGATCGAGTTTGGGACCTCCATTCGGTCGAGCCAATCCCCCGCAAGTTCGCGCCAGAACTGGTCGCAGGCGTCGTCATCCCGCGTTTGGTTGATTTCGCAGTAAACCCGCCACCGGGTCTGCAAAAGACGGCTATAGGTCTCTTCGCCAGCCTGAGCGTCCATCGAGGCGCCGCTTGCAAGAGCGCACTCGACCGCGAAGTGCCCGGGGCGCCAGTTGACCTCGACCAAAGTTCCCGCCGCATCGAACGAGATCAGTTCCGGCTTCATGGGGATCAATTATGAGCGATGCGTGGGAGGTGAAAGGTGAGAGTGTGAAAGGTGAAGGTCAAAAGGGGAATGTGATTGTTCGTTCAGAGCCACCGGCGAACAGCGTTCTCACCTTTCACTTCTCACTTCCCACGTCTCACCACTAGGGCGCATTCGCATCTTCGTCCATCGCGTTCTTGTATTCGTCGGGAAGAATCTTGATGGTGCTTTGGGCGATTTTTTGCTTCAGCATGGCGTTCAGGTCGTTAACCTGTTCGCCTTTACGGCGAGCCAGGGCGCGGCGTACGGACTCGAGCTTGTCCGCATCGATTTTCATAGGCTGCGCCTTGACGAGTTTCTCAACATAGAACCGGGCGAATCCATTGCCGAACGGAACCCAAATCGAAGAGCCGTAAAGATCAAGCCCCGCGATGGCGCCTTGCACGATGTCCGCTAAGGATGTGATGGCAGGTAGATCGGTGGACGGGTCAGTTAATCCGCCGTTGTAAGCGGCTGCTGTAGACGCCTGGCTGTACTTGAGCGCCACGTCAGTGAAAGACTGCCCTGCCGCGAGGGCTTCGTCGACCGGCTTTTCTGCGTCTTCGCTTCTCACAAGAATGAAAGCGAGCTTGACCCGGGCCGGATTCAAGAACTCGCTGGGATGGGAGTGGATGTAAGCCTTGGCCTGTTCGGTCGTCACCTTGACGCCTTGGGTGACCAGTTTCTCTTCTGCAAGGCTGATTTGAATGCTCTTGCGTATCACGTCAAGGGTCACGCCCTGAGCTTCGAGGTCAAGCAGGAACGTCGGGTTTTGGCGCTTGCGAACGTCGACTTCATGTTCCAATTCAGCTTCGGTGGGAAAGAGGCCCTTCTCGCGGGCAAGCTGAAGCTCGAGCTCCTGCTTCACGATTTCGACTGCCGCCTGACCTCCAAGCGTGCCGGAAACGGGCAGGTCCGACTTACCGTTCTCGGTGACCACCAAGGCGCGCGGCTTGTTCGCGAGGAAAATCGAAAAGTCCTTGAGGGTGATCGGTTGGCCGTTCACGAGCGCAAGCAAGTCGCCGTTGCGGCTGCACCCGTGCAGAGTGGCTAGGCATATAACGGCCGCGAACGCGCCGAAAAACGCGGCGCCGCTTATTGAAAAAGTCTTCCGATCCACCAAGTTCCCCTTCTAATCATCGGCACGTATGGGCCTGGGAGCAACTGCCTAACGCCCGATTCGAGCCGAGATTTTTGAACGAGCACTCGTATGTCTACTATCTGCGCCATAATGACGTCTAGGATCAGGCGTTGGCTAACCCATCTGTAAGCCTTGCGGTGAATGACAAGCAACTTGACAAATCGAAAGCTTAAAAAAAACCAAACGAAGCCAATATAGGTTCAACTGGGCCAATTCTAACCACAAAACAATGTATTAAAGTCCCCTTCCTTTGAAAGAGGGTTGGGGTGGATGAACTCCTGGGTTGATATGGCAAGGCCCGGAAGGCAACATAGGGCGCCCCATCTTCCATGGGAAGCCGAAGGGCTATGACCCAAGGATCTGGCGTATGAGGTCTGCGGCGGCGCAGGATTCGGCCTCGCTCACGGCTTCGAGGGGCAGCCGGGGTTCGGGCGATGCGAGCACGCCATACCGGTGTAGCAGCGCCTTATTTAGTGCGGGCTGGGGGCTTTGGCGCAGGCGTTCGATTACGGGGAGAATGATCTGAAACTTCGTTTCGGCTGACTCTTTGTCGCCTTGAAACCACTCCAGCACGATTTGGCATAGCCAGTTCGGTACTGCGTTGGCGGCGCCGCTTATCGATCCGCTCCACTCGCTTTCCAGCGCCTGGATTAGAAGGGTTTCGTTGCCGGCGAAAAGCAGGCGATCTCCCGTGGCCTGTCGGTAAGCGGCCAAGTTTGAAACCTCGCCGCTGCTGTCCTTGGCCCCGAGATAGCGCTCATGACGCGATAGCCGGGCAAGCAGTTCGGGAGTTATCGTGAAACCCGTGCGCTGCGGGAAGTTGTATACGATGACCGGCAATGGCGACCGGCTCATCACCAGCTCAAACCAAGCAGCCACCCCCTTTTCGCCGGCCTCCCGAAAGTAGAATGGGGCCATCAGGAGAACGGCAGATGCTCCATCGCGGCCCGCTTGTTTGCACAGCCATTCGGCATCGTCGCAGCTCGTGGTTGCAATGCCCAGAATCAGGTCGAGCTCGCCTTTGAAGGGCACGGCTTGGCGCAGCAGGTCGCGTTTCTCAACCGCGCTCAAAGACGGGCCCTCGCCATTCGTGCCGGCAAGCACGGCCCCTTGACAGCCTGCCGCTTCGAACCAGGCCAACAAACGGGCAAAAGAAGCTATGTCGACCCGACCCGATTCGCCGAACGGGGTCACTGCGGCGGGGTAAACGCCATTTCGAAGCATGAGGTCATTATGGGCGGTTGGCCGGGTGGAGGGAGAAGCGAAATCATGGGAGCTAATCTTGCGAAGAGCTTCAGGGACGAACACAGCCCTAATTCTTGAATAACAAAGCCTGAGGCTTTCACTCAACACTCAACGCTCAACACTCATGCGAGTAACAACCTGAAACCAACCCTGAGGTCCGGAAGGGGCTCTGGCTCTGGCTGAATTCAAAAGGCGGACCGGAAGGAGCGCCGGTCCGCCTACTTGTGGTTATAAACCTTTGATTTTCAGTTGGAAGCTGGTTCGATTTTGACCAGTCCTGCCGAAGGGCTCGGCGCCTGTACTATCATGATTGACAGATTGTCCGTGTAACGATAGGTCAACCCGGCCGGCTTGCAAATATTCTGTAGGGCGTACTTGAGGGTCACCGCTTTGAGCACCGCGTCGACCTTGTAGTTTGGAACCTTGGGGTCAACCTCGATCATCACTCCCGTTTGATTCGTCAACTCGGCGAACAAGCTGCGGATGTCGTCTTTATGAAGATTGACGGTCAGCTTCTTCCGTAAAACGAGGGGCGACAGCTTTCCTGAAGACTTATCGGGAGTGGTGGCAGCCGGAGCGGTAGTCCCCTTGTCCTTGGAAATGAAATAGATGCCATTCTGAAGTTCATACTTCAGGCTTGACGTTTTTAGCACGAGTCCGAGGGCTTCTTCGAACTCCATGTCGCTCAAGGAAAGGTAAAGCGCGAAGTGTACGTTCGGTTCTATGACGAAGTTCTTTTTCGCCTGAGTAAAGAGATCGGCGAGCACCGAGCGGACGTCTTGCCCTTTCGATGCGATTGATACCGTTTGGATGCTGGAGCTATGGTCCGGAGCTGGGCTCTGCGCCAAACCGAGGGTGGCGACGAGGGTAATAAGGAGGGCTGGAAGTATACGTTTCATTAGAGTTAGTTCCTGATCGGTCGGCCATTCTCGTCGTAGACCTGGACACCCGATTTGTGGTGAGCCGCAGGCTTGGATGTTCGGCGGCCAACGGGCCGGGCCCTTCGGTGAATCGGCTTCGGGGCTGGATGACGCTTGTGAGCCGCTGGCACATACTTGCGAGGGTGATGTACTACGGCTTTGGCGGGCGCTCTTAGCGGCTCATTCGCGTCTTTGGAGGTGTCGTCTTGTGAAGGAATCGCGTCTTCGGCGGACGTGCGATCCGCTTGGGAACTTTCGATTGCCGAGGTTGTCGAAGTGCCGGACTTTTTGGAGCCCGACGCGGTCTTCAAATTGTTTGTGCGGGCGGCTTTGCTAGACGCCTTTTTGGGTGCCTCAGACTTGGATTTATCGGGAGCGGGTGTTGACACCGAGTTCGTCGAGGAACTTGCCGCGTCGGAGGTATTTCCCGTGGTTGAAACTTGTTGAGCCTTTTGAGACCCGTTGTCGCTGGATGGGTAAGCCTGCTCGGCGCTATCTCCCAGGAGCGAGTTCTGCCCATGGGACATGTAGCCCATTCCAAAAAGCACGACTCCGAGGGCAGCCGAATAGATCAGTGCCTTCTTGAGTGAAACTGCTTTGTTATCCGAGCCCGCAAGGCCTAGCGCTGAGGCTGGGTTCCACTGTGATTTTGGTGCGGCCCTTTCGGGAGAGGCTTCGACGGACGTCCGGCGGGGGGGAGTGGACGTATTTGTCGTAGCCTTCTCCACGAGGGCCTTTATCAGGAGGTTCTCTTTCTTCGCGGTGGGAAAATCGGTGGTGACGGCGGCATATCCTTGCTTGAGCATGGATTTCAGCGCTTGCCTACGGTCGTTCAGAACTCGAGTGCAGTTATCGCAGGTCGTCAAATGAGCGTCGAGTTGCCTTACGGCCTCCGCGGAGAGCGACTCGCCGGACACGAAGCGCCCGATCTGCATTTCCGCTAACTGACATTCGACGTTTTTGACTGGCATCTCTGACAACCTACTTTAGGTTTTGGGTTCCGCTCGAAAGGGACCTAATCAGATTCTCGGATGCCGCGCCGAATTCTTTAGGCAATTTTACTGGGTTAGTGAATTGGGTCGAAATGCGAGAGGTGTTAGGTGAAGAGCGACGGCGTTCACAGCAGTTTGTTGCGTAGGCTGTTTTGCGGGTGAGTCGTAAGGTGCATCGATCTTGGAAATTGGGCCCAAGTAGTTGTATGGCGCCCCTCTCTTTGTTAAAGTATCGCGAGTTTTTGCTAAATTTGCTTCGCCACTTTTCGATTTTTGCCGCATACTAAATAACTAGGAGCCATTTGGAGGGAGGATCCAGTGGCCTTAGGTGGGAGTTTCCATGAGCATGGTTAAAGCAATTGCGTTATTCGCGGCGTCACTCGGCGTCGCATGTGTTGCCAGCATTGCCTCGGCCCAGCAGTGGGGCATGTATGGGGGCAACGCGCAGCATACAGGTGAGGCCCCGAACGGCGTTCAAGCGATGAACGCGGTCTTGTGGCAAACGCCTATCGATTTAAGCCCGCCTTACTACGGAACAGATCTCCTGATCCACTATGGTTCTCCCATCGTTTCTAACGGAGGGACCGTAGTTCTCTGCGTACGAAACGGCGGTTCTAACGGATTCCCTACCGCGGACGACACCTATCAAGTGGAGGGCCACAGCCTTTCCACCGGGGCTTTGGTATATACCGCGAACTCAGATTACGTCGATTGGATGCCCCATGACTGGACTCCTACCATGTCGGCTGCTATCGACTCGAACGACGTGCTTTATTATCCTGGTGCGGGCGGCACGATCTACAAGCGGGCCAGCGCGAATAACCCGACCTCGACGGTTACCCAACTTTGCTTTTATGGCCTGTCGAGTTACAACGCCAATCCTTCCGCTTACAACGCAAGCGTCCAAATCGATACCCCCATAACCGTAGACTCGCACAACAACATCTACTTTGGATTCTTCGTGGACAGCGGGTTCTACACAAGCGGCAACAACGCGGTGGGACTCAAGAACGGTATCGCGAAGATCACCCCAAGCGGATCAGCGACCTGGGTCTCGATCGATTCCATAACCGGCGACGTTGGCGACGTGATCCAGACAAACTGCGAACCGGCGATAAGCAACGACGGAACCCATTTGTATGCAGCCACCAAGCAGGCGCTCTGGTACAACTACAACAATCCGAAGCTCATCGAAATCAACACGTCGAACCTTACGAAGGTGAACACGGTGAACCTAACGATTCCGGTGTCGACTCCAACCGATCCTCAGTCATTTGCTTACGTGCAGGACGACGGCACGTCGAGCCCGTTGGTCGGCCCCGATGGAGACGTCTATTTTGGCGTTTGGTACTTGAACATCTATCGCGGCTTCATGCTCCACTATTCGGGCGACCTACGGACTCAAAAGCTCGCCGGCGCGTTCGGATGGGACGATACGGGCGCGATCGTGCCGTCTTCTATCGTGCCCGGTTACAGTGGCCTATCCTCGTATCTGATCTGCACTAAGTACAACAACTACGCAGACGGCTACGGCGATGGTCAGAACAAGGTCGCCATTCTCGATCCTAACGCTTCCGAGACCTACACGGTTCAATACGGCGACGACAACCCTGGCGGATTGATGGTTGGCGACAACCACAGCGGCACAACGACAGGCGCAAGTTATACGACCATGAACGAGGTCATCACCTTGCTAGGCATCACGTCGAACGTAGTCGAGGGCTTGGAAGGCGTCCGCGAATGGTGCGTCAACTCGGTAGCCATCGATATTCCGGGCAAGGGCGCCGTCGTCAACAGTGAAGATGGACATAGCTACCGCTGGGACTTCACATCTAACGCAATTACCGACAACCTCAACTTGGAACCGCCTACCGGGGAGGCCTATACGCCAACGCTGGCAAGTGCGGACGGCATTGCTTTCGCCGTCAACAACGCGACGGTGTTTGCCATGTGGGACGCAGTGAAACCGAGCACGGTCACCACCAATTACGGTTCCTCCATCACGGGTGGCTGGGGCGCCACTGGAACGGTGACCCTTACCGGCAATGCGACGGGACCCGGGGCCACGATCCTTCTTTCTTCCAACAACGCGGATCTGACGGTTCCCCCTTCGATTCATATCGCGCCGGGCCACAACTCGGGCACATTCAGCATTTCTACGACGGGAGTCGGTTCTGCCACGCCGGTTACGATCACCGCTTCTCGCTACGGATTCCAGGCGTCTCTTGATCTTACGCTGAATCCTCCAACTCCACTTAGCGTGAACATTTTGCAACGAGTGGACGGCGGAACCGTCCCGGATGGCACCCTTGTTACTCTCCTGAATAACGATGGCACGCATCTGACGCCCCCGACGTCGGCGACTACGGTATCCGGCGCGGTCAGCTTCGCCTCGCCTCCTGGACCGACGGCTCCCAACACCTCTTACGAGGTCGTCGTTTCGCCGCCATCTGGAAGCCACGGTATACCGGCCGTCCAAAACAACGTAAATCCAGCGGCGATGACCATCTACTTCACCGATGTCGTTCCTTCGGTTGCCCAGTCGCTCACGACAACGAGCCCAGTGGCTTTCGCCACCTGCAAATTCGGAAGCGCTTCCACCTCCACGGCAATAAACGGAACGGCCCCCGGGGTTTGGCTGCCTGACGGAACTTACAGCTCGTCGTTCACCATGAGCCCGGGCAGACCATGTGACGCAACCGTCGTTTTGGGCGCATCGTCCTCTTCGAATTTGGTTGCGAAGACTGGGTACGCCGCAATCAGCGCGCACCTGACGCGGATCTATCTCACCGCCAAGTATTCAAACGGCACCAGCTTCATTCCAAAGGCAGGAAGTTGGGCTATCACGCCCGGCGCTCTCTCTGGCCCCATCAACGGTCAGGTGATCAGCTCGCCTTGGTGGCTGCCTAACGGCACTTACACCGGCACGCTCTCGGGCGCGGCGTCAAATGGCTCCAGCTCGTTCACCGTAGGCGCTCCCGCAACGGCAACCGGCCAAAGGGTGATCACGGTCAGCGCGGGTGGCCCACGGGCTCGGTAATAATTACGCGGATTTGTTAAGGAATCTTCACGGTTCTGGATAAATACTGCCCCGTTTTTGGGGATTTGCCGCATACTATAAGACCAGGGGGCCCTTTCTAGGGTTCAAATCCCCAGGGGTGGTCTTTTCAATGTGCAGAGCAAGGATCGTTGCTTTTTGGACCGCGATTTGCGGTCTAGCGTCGTTAACTAACGTTTGCCCAGCCCAGCAATGGGGCATGTATGGCGGCAACCCGCAGCACACTGCGGAAGCGACTAACGGGGTTCAGGCGATGAACGCCATCCTTTGGCAAACGCCGATCGATCTGAGCCCGCCTTACGAAGGATCGGACCTCTCGATCCACTACGGCTCGCCTATCGTTTCCAACGGCGGAACGGTGGTTCTGTGTGTGCGAAATGGCGGCGGCAACGGGTTCCCCACGACGAACGATACCTATCAAATAGAAGGCCACAGCCTGGCAACCGGGGCAACCGTCTTTTCGCAAACTTCCGACTACGTAGACTGGATGCCTCACGATTGGACTCCGACGATGTCGGCCGCAATCGATTCGAACGACGTCCTGTATTATCCGGGCGCGGGCGGCACTATCTACAAGCGATCCAGCGCCAATTTGGGTATTGCCACCACAACCCAGCTTTGCTTCTATGGCCTTTCCGCGTACTCGGCAAACGCTTCGGCATACAACGGCAGCGTCCAGATCGACACTCCGATCGTGGTCGATGCGAACAACAACATCTACTTCGGCTTTTACGTGGACAGCGCCTTTTACACCAATGGGAGCAACACCGCGGGACTCAAGAACGGGATCGCCAAGATCTCGTCGACAGGCGTCGGAAGCTGGGTGTCGATCGACTCGATCACTGGCGACGTCGGAGATGAGATTCAGACCAACTGCGAGCCCGCGATTAGCAACGACGGGACTCACCTTTATGCCGCGACAAAGCAGGCGCTCTGGTACTACTACGGCAACCCGAAGCTCATCGAGATCAACACTTCCGACCTATCGGCGGTCCATACGGTCAGTCTCACGATCCCGGCGTCGACGCCTTCGGACCCCGACGCATTCGCCTATGTGATGGACGACGGCACCTCCAGCCCGCTGGTCGGTCCAGATGGGGACGTCTATTTTGGGGTCTGGTATCAGAACATCGAGCGAGGCTTTATGCTCCACTACTCGGGCGATCTTTCTACCCAAAAGACGGCTGGCGCCTTTGGGTGGGACGATACCGGCGCGATCGTGCCCGCTTCCATCGTGCCTGGTTATACGGGGACTTCGACTTATCTTATCTGCACGAAGTACAACAACTACGCGGACATCTACGCCTACGGCGACGGTCAGAACAAGGTCGCCATTCTCGACCCCAACGCCACCGAAACTTACACCATCCAATATGGAGCCGATAACCCAGGCGGGGTGATGGTTGGTGATAACGTAAGCGGTACGACCACCGGCGTCAGCTACACGACGATGAAGGAGATTATCACCCTCCTGGGAATAACGCCGAATACCGGGGAAAACCTGGAGGGCGTGAGAGAATGGTGCGTCAACACGGTCGCTATCGACGTTCCTGGCAAAGGCGCGGTCGTCAACAGCGAGGATGGCCACTGCTACCGCTGGGATTTCACCACCAACGCTATCACCGATAGCCTCAACCTGGAGCCGCCCACGGGGGAAGCCTATACACCGACTCTGGCCAGTGCGGACGGCATCGCGATCGCGGTGAACAATGCCACGGTGTTCGCCATGTGGGACGGGGTGAAGCCAAGCTCCATTGCCTCCAGCGCGGGTACGTCGATCGTTGGTAGCGGGAACTCGGTGGGCACGGTTACACTGACGGGCAACGCGACTGGGCCGGGAGCGACGCTGGCTTTAACCTCCAACAACTCGTCTTTGACCGTGCCCGCATCGCTTCATATTGCAGCCGGCCATAACTCGGGAACCTTTACCATCGAGACCACGACGGTCAGCGGCAATACGTCAGCCACAATCACGGCAGCTCGCTACGGCTTCACCGCGACCTTGAATGTGACCGTTAAAGAGGCGACTCTTGGTACGTTCTCATTTGCGCCAACTTCGGTGGTGGGTGGAACGAGTTCCGAGGCTACAGTTCGTTTGGCTTCGGGTGCAGGCCCATCGGGAGACGTGGTGACGATTTCGGGTTCTGGCCCCGCGACTCTTCCCTCGACCGAGACGGTGCCTGCATCTGGAACCGCCGTCTCCTTCGCGGTTCCGACTGCGGCCGTTTCGGTTTCAACCGCAGAGGTCGTTTCGGCCACGTTGGGATCGGCGACTCTTCACGCGACGCTGACGATAGCTCCCGCCACGCTTTCCGCATTCACGGTTTCCCCGGCAACCGTCGTAGGCGGCGCCGCTTCGGGTGGTTCCATCACCTTGAACGGCAAAGCCGGACCATCCGGAGACGCGGTGGCGCTGTCTATTACAGGGGCCAACGCAACGGCTCCGGCCACGGTCACCGTCGCATCGGGATCCACTACCGCAACGTTCTCGGTTTCTACCACAAAGCCCACTTCAAGCACGGTCGATACGGTCAACGCCACATGGAACTCGATTACGCTTCACTCTTCGCTCACGATCCTTCCGACTCCGATTATTTCCACGCTCGCGGTCAGCCCGGGAGCTCCTTTGATGACCGACCGTGTTATCGGTACGATCACCCTTAACGAGGCCGTGCTCGCGAACACTTCGGCGGTCGCCACGGATGACAACGGCGACATCGTGGTGGATACGCAGCCGGTGGTGTTGGCGGGCTCGAAGACGGCGACCTTCTCAATGCATGCCGCGCAACTCCCGAACACGGTTGCGGGGATCAAGAACATTAAATCGTCGACGGTGACTGTCAGCCTGAATGGCATCCCTCGCCAGGTCGTGCTTACGATCAGCACGTTCGGGGTTTCGTCGCTGTCGCTGTCGAGCGCGACGATCCATGCCGGACAAGCGACGACATTAACCGTAAAGTCGGTCCAGCCTGCGGGCGTAGTTCCCCTATTGGTTAATATGGCGACGAGCAACGCGGCCTTGGCCCCCCTTGCCGCAACGACTACGATTCCTGCCGGATCCAACACGAAAGCAGTTACGATCACTGCCCCCGCACACGTCGCGGCTAAGACCACGGTTGTGCTTACGGTGTCCATATCAAGCAACCCGATTCAGACGATCAGCTTGACGGTTGAGCCTTAGCACAAAAACATTCAACCCGCCGAGATGCGGCGGGTTGAATGCAAGTGGGAGTTGGTTAACGGAACTAAGGCGCGGCGTCCGTGCTCGTCTTGGGTTCGGTTGCGCTTGTAGTGGGGGTTTTGGCGTCGTTCGTTGTGGGAGCAATCTCCGCCGCTCGGCGATACTTATATTTGCCGTCTAGAGTGAAACCGCCATCTGCGTCCAGGTCCACAAGCTGGTGGAAGCTAACGCGTTTGCCATCAATCCGCAGGATGTTGAGGACGAGAGTTATCTTTTCCTGACCGTTAGTTGGATCGGGAGTTTTCTCGACCCAATATTCGCCGGTAGAGGTTGCCTGGCCCTTGTATTTGTATCCGCCGGTGGGCGAGAAGTAGTAGTGGTTGGCCGGGGCGTTCGGGCAAAGGTAGCGACCGGGCACAAAGACTTTTCCAATGAGGCTCGCCGCGTAGGTAAGCCCCTTCATTTGAAGGTCGCCGGAAGGTGTGACCGTCATGATCGCCGGTGAATCCCAGAACTGTGGCCAGTTGCTCTGGCCCTTTCCTTTAATGAGAGTGACCTGGGCGCCATCGAAGTTGTAGACACCCTTGGTAACGATCGTGTCGGTCGCCGTCTTACGGGCGTAGAAAAACGTCCCATCCGGCTGAAAGTTGAACTTGCCGTCGATGCCGGGAGTGGCGGTTCTGTTATCGTGGGCCACGGCTTTGTAAATCCCGTGGAGAGCTTGGTCTTTGCCCTCGACTGCAACCGCCGCTAAACCGCGCCCTATGCCAACAATGGCAGTTAGGGCGATTGTCAATAGAATCGTAGAACGCCTCATTGGTGAACGGACGAACGGCGACCGCCGAAGCGTCGCACAACTTACGCGAAGCTTCTTAAATTCGCGCTCTTGCGGCGGTTTCAACAAAATCGAGAAGGGTGCGGAGCGGTTCAAGCCGCAACCCCTCAACCAGGAAACTTACTTCTTGCCTTTTGGTTTTGACGAGTGTGAAACCACATGTCCGGAGAAAACTACTCGATGCTTATGCCCCCAACGCCTGCGGTGGCGGCGCCGATGATGGTGACCCGGATTCGATGGCGGGCCGACGGATTCAGGTGTGGGTGGCGGCGGCGACGCATTCAGGAAGACCCCGTGCTCCAGCGCGCTGTCATCGCATTTGACACCTCCAACCTCTGCTCCAAGCCAGTAATATCCGGCGTTGGTGACGCCAAACATCCCATCATCCACTTCTCTGTGGTCGGAACCACGGTCCACGTAGTCGGCTGGGGAGTTCCAAAGCTTCTTATAGGCCGCTGTATTAATATCGATTTCCGGACCGGTTATGTTGCCGTTGGAGTCCGCTGGATACAGTATCCAGGTTATGTAGCTATCTGGGTTAGCGCTGTGGGGGTCCTTCTTGGGCCACACGACCGCAAATGGATAAGGCTTGCCCGAAACAATAGATAGGAACGCCGGGGATAAACCATTGTGAATCCACCCAAGTCCTCCGCCTTCGTGTAGCACGACCACTGGAACGTACCCTTCTCTCGCACCCCCCGCCGCATCGGAGTCCGTCAATGGCCCAGCAAAGGCAGCATTGATCGCCCCTAATGATCCAACCGCCAAAGCTGAAAATCTCTTGAGTAAGACTAAGTATTTCATACACCCTCTCCACGAATGCGCCCTCGCATACGCATCTATCTTACAACCAAGGACCGGTGTAATACAAGGGCGAAAATACTAAGGCAAGCGGTCCGCCAAGAGGTCACTTCCTGCAAGGGCATAGTCCGCCATCTCGGCGAGCGTCATGCCGTTTCCTGATGCTAAGGCTTCAGCCAATACCGTTGGCGCCAAGGCTTCGCGCAGATTCGCACCGAGTCCCTCTGCTTCGCTTAACGCTTGTTTACTAGGGGTATAAGAGGCGACTTTCCAGGCGAATCGACAACAACCCAGAAGCCTGGCAGCCATCTCAGGGTGATCATCGGCGTAGGCGACCTGAGCCAAGTTGAATACATGATCTCCGAGGAGTTGCAAGTTGTTCAAATCCCTAGATATTCCAATACTATGCTTGAGTGCGATTGCCGCTTCCTTCGTCTCCCCCCGTATGCGGTGTATCCCGGCAATATTTGAAAGGAGCACGGCGAGGGTGTATTGTTGTGAGTTGTTGAGACCTTTCGATACCGCGACGCTCTTCTCGAAGGCGCTCGTAGCCTCAACTGGCTCACCCCTTAATTGATGTATGCCTGCGATGCTCGACAGCAAGCTAGCGAGAGCAGTTTGACCCTCCTCTGTATTGCTTACTAGCGAGAGTGCCTCCAAGAAATAATCCATGGCGCGATCGGGGTTTCCGCGGTCCCTTTCGAGATATCCCAAGTTTTGAAGAACCAATCCGGCAAGCGCCGCATCGTTTGAGGTCCTTGCAAGTTCCAAGGCTTCCAGAAAACAACTTGCCGCCCGATCTGCCTGGCCCGCGTCTCCAAGCGCCATAGCGAGATTGCTTATTGCCCCGGTGAGCTGTTTCGTGTCCCCGAGCCTGCGAAAAGCCTCCACGCTCTGACCTAAGAGTTCTCCGGCATCTGCGTACTCCCTGCTTTGCCAGGCGAAAACTCCTGCTGACCTCAAAGTGACGGCGCGCTGAGCTTGGTCGCCGCCCGGGCCTGCAAGGGCCTTCTGTAGCCACTCGCTGCCTTCGGAAAGCATGCCCGATTGAAACCAGTACCTATCCAGTTCCGAAGCCAAGGACAGCAACGCGTTCTGGAAGTGTGGATGCTCGGAGGCCCAGGCCAAGCAGGCCCTGAGGTTCTCGTATTCTCCTTCGATGCGTGCGCGGACGCGTTTTTGTTCTTGGCCATTCAGCATCGGTTTCGTGCTTCGCGCAAACTCAATCGCCCAGGGGAGGAGCCGCTCAAATACGCCATTTTTTACACCCTCCTGAAGCTGTTCCGCGCAGTATTGCCGGATGGTTTCCAGCATTCGATACCTGGGAAGTTCGCCACCTTCGACTTGGATGAGGGAGTTGTTCACCAGGCTCTCAAGGATGTCAAGCACATCTAGTTTGTCTTCGAACAAATCGGCGGCCGCAATTTCCGCGATCTCCAGCGAACAACCAGCAGGCAGAAGGCTCATCCGGCACAGCAGGTCCTTTTCCTCTGACTTGAGCAGATTAAAGCTCCATTCGACCGTCGCGCGAAGGGTACGGTGGCGCGCGTCGGCGTCGGTAGAAGCGCTTTTCAGGAGGTCGAGGCTTTTTGAAAGGCGTTCGAAGAGTTGCTCAGGCGAGAGCACGCGCAGGCGCGAGGCGGCAAGCTCGATAGCTAGCGGCATTCCTTCAAGAGCGGTGCATAGCGAGGCGACGGCCTTCGCGTTGCCGTCGGTGATTTGAAACGCAGGCGCCTTAGCCCAAGCGCGGTCGATCATCAGTTGAACCGATTCGCTCGAAAGCACCTTCTTTCGAGTTGAAGCGCCTGCCGCGGGCTTCGTGAGCGGCCGCACCAGATACGAGTGCTCCGAGCGCAGTCCCAAGGGCCGCCTGCTCGTAGTGAGGAAGCGAACATCCTGTACCGATTTCAGCGTCGCTCCTACAAAATTAGCTGGACCTTCGCCAAGGTGCTCGCAGTTGTCTAGAACGATTAATAGCTTCTTGCCCGCCAGGTACGACGAGATATTTGTTTGCAGGTTGGAGCCGGGATTCAATGGAATCGATAAGGCCGAAGCCACCGTCCGTTCGACCGCATCGTCCTCTTCGACCGAGGCCAGGTCCACGAACCATACCCCGTCTGGGTACTCGTCCATGCTTTCGGCTGCGGCCTGGATGGCAAGCCGCGTCTTACCGCATCCTCCGGGTCCAAGAAGGGTGATGAGCCGGTGCTCCACCAAAAGGGTTCGAACCAAATCGATATCGTCTTCCCGCCCGATGAAGCTCGTGAGTTGGATCGGAAGGTTTGTTTTGGCAACGTCGAGCGAGTCCAGTCTCGGATAGTCCAGAGCGAGCCCTTCGGCGGCTAACTGATAGACATGCTCTGCTCGTAGGAGATCCCGAAGCCGGTGCTCGCCAAGATCGACGAGCCAACAGTGGGTTGGCAAACGGTGGTAAACAAGCTCGCGAACGACCGAGGAAACAAGAATCTGACCCCCATGGGCAATGCCTCGCAGCCTGGCCGCTCGGTTTACCTCCTGTCCGTAGTAGTCCCCGTCCCGGTCTTCGATCTCTCCCAAATGAATGGCCATTCGCACTTTGAGCGGTTCGATGGTCGTCCAAGACTCATCCTGGAGGTCTCTTTGAATCTCCAAGGCCGCGAGGGCTGCATCCAAGGCGTGGTCAAAAACGATAAAGTGGCTGTCGCCCTCGCCGCGAGCCTTGATAAGGCGGCCGTTGTTCCGAGCGACGCCTTCCGCGATGATAGCGTCATGGCGGACCAAGCACGAGGTCATTGCTTCGGCGTCGCGATCCCACAACAGGGTACTGTGCGCGACGTCGGTCAGTAAGAATGTGACGGTTCCATTCACTAAGTTATTCTATTGTAAATCCTTGGGCTTGTTAGGGCCCTATGCGTAAGGCAACGGCCTTTCTGCATTTGAAGGCTGGCGCGAAAGCTTCAGAAACTATTGACCCAAAGAGCATTTCCGGGCGTCAAAGTGCGTCATGATGAGTGTGCGGAGACGCGAAAATGAAAATCAAACACATTCTGATATCCGCAGCACTTCTTCCCGTAATCGCCTGTGCTCAATCTGGGAACGCCTTCTCAGATAAGTATTTGAAGGTCGGTAAGGTAATTCCGAATCTCCAGGGAGTCGATCAGGACGGCAAGCAGTTCAACCTGTCGTCTTATCGTGGGAAGGTCGTGGTGCTGGACTTCTTCGGCTTCTGGTGAGGCCCGTGCATGGCTACCCTTCCCGAAGAGAAGGAAATGGTTAAGAAATATAAGAAAAGACCATTTGCTCTCATAGGGATCGATAGCGACGGAGGTCAGTCTGCCCTCCGTAAACTGATGAAGGACAACGGCGTCACTTGGCGCATGATTGTGGATCAATCAACCACCGGTCCGATTGCCACGAAATGGGGAGTGCAAGGTTGGCCGACCTTTTACATCATCGATCAGAAAGGCGTTATTCGTTACTCCCTTCTGGGCGACGACGATGTAGCTGGTAAGGTGGCGAAGCTAATGGCGTCGGTGAAATAGTTATAGCCTGATTCCAAGCCGTTTCACTCCTCTTCTCCAAAAGGTGAATAGGACAAGAACCTCGCACAGCAATGCCACGTTGAGCGAGATGCCCGCGTTGACGACTCCGGGAAGGCCCAAGCGAACGCATAGTATCAGCATCGACATCAGAGTCAAAAAGGAGACTAGGGACGACATGAACCTCGCCGTGGTCAAGTGGTGGGCAGTCAGCATTCCTTTGATGTAGTTCTGCTGGGAGCCGATGAGGGGCAGAGTAATGGCGCAAAGGAACGCCAGATGAGCCATGGCAACCGTCGGCGGGTCTTCG